>ENA-OQIC01000643-OQIC01000643.1-human-gut-metagenome-genome-assembly--contig:-NODE-643-length-14681-cov-1.990449_pt1 | contig 14681 bp, 20 predicted proteins | sample MGYA00242572_ERZ504736 | MGnify/ENA primary metagenome ERZ504736 (study PRJEB26092, sample SAMD00036201) | human gut metagenome | host: Homo sapiens | study: EMG produced TPA metagenomics assembly of... | reverse complement strand
CGAACGCCGTCGAACACCGGAGTTGTCCACCGGAGTGCCCGGCTCGCCCTTTTCGGCGCCCTGCGGAATGTACTTCTTCCAAGCGGCTTCGGCATCCGGATCAAGGGAGATGTCCCAGCCGGCGTGCGCGATCCAGCCCAAGTGCAGTTCCAGCACCTGGCCAAGGTTCATTCGAGAAGGCACGCCCAGCGGGTTCAGCATGATGTCGACCGGAGTACCGTCGGCAAGGAACGGCATATCCTCTTCCGGCAGAATGCGGGAGATAACACCCTTGTTGCCGTGGCGGCCAGACAGCTTGTCGCCCTGGGTGATCTTACGATGCTGCGCGATGTAGACGCGGATCATCTGGTTCACGCCGTTCGGCAGCTCGTCGCCGTCTTCCTCGGCGTCTTCGCGGGTGATTTCCTTGACCGCGATGACGGTGCCGGTCTCGCCGTGAGGCACGCGCAGCGAGGTGTCACGCACCTCGCGGCTCTTCTCACCGAAGATGGCGCGCAGCAGACGCTCTTCCGGAGTCAGCTCGGTCTCGCCCTTCGGGGTGACCTTGCCCACCAGAATGTCGCCGGCTTCGACCTCGGCACCGATGCGAATGATGCCACGCTCGTCGAGGTTGGCCACCGCGTCCTCGCCGACGTTCGCAGATCGCGGGTGATCTCTTCGGCACCCAGCTTGGTTTCGCGGGCGTCGATCTCATATTCCTCGATGTGGATGGAGCTCAGGGTGTCGTCCTGCACGAGACGCTGGGAGATGATCACAGCATCCTCGTAGTTGTAGCCGTTCCACGGCATGAAGCGATGAGCAGGTTCTTGCCCAGTGCCATTTCGCCCTTCTGGGTGGCCGGACCATCAGCAAGCACGGTACCGGCTTCCACACGTTCGCCGTCGTGGATCAGCGGAACCTGGTTGTAGCAGGTGGTCTGGTTGGAACGCAGGAACTTGGCCAGCTTGTAGGAGCTGGTGGTGCCGTCGTCGTTCATCACACGGATGATGTCGGCGGAAACATACGTCACCACACCCGGCTTCTCAGCCAGAATGACATCGCCGGAATCGACGGCCGCACGCCATTCGGCACCGGTGCCACCAGCGGGCGCTCGGATTCGATCAGCGGCACTGCCTGACGCTGCATGTTGGTACCCATCAGCGCTCGGTGGCCCTCATCGTGCTCCAGGAACGGAATCAGGGAGGCGCCGACGGAAACCATCTGACGCGGGGAAACGTCCATGTAGTCAACGGAGCTGACGGGCACATCGACTGCTTCTTCTTCGCCGACTCGGGCAAGAGCCTGCTTCTTGACGAAGTTGCCGTTCTCGTCGAGTTCCTGGTTGGCCTGTGCGATCACGTGCTCGGCATCGCGGTCTGCGGTCATGTATTCGACCTCGTCGGTCACATGGCCGTTGATGACCTTACGGTACGGGGTCTCGATGAAGCCGAACGGATTGATGCGGCCGAAGGTTGCCAGAGAACCGATAAGACCGATGTTCGGACCTTCAGGAGATTCGATCGGGCACATACGGCCGAAGTGGGACGGGTGCACGTCTCGCACTTCCATGGATGCGCGGTCACGAGACAGACCGCCAGGGCCCAGAGCGGACAGACGACGCTTGTTGGTGACGCCTGCCAACGGGTTGTTCTGATCCATGAACTGCGACAGCTGGGAAGTTCCGAAGAACTCCTTGATGGTGGCGTTCACCGGACGAATGTTGATCAGGGACTGCGGGGTGATGGCCTCCGGATCCTGGGTGGTCATACGTTCGCGGACCACACGCTCCATACGGCTCAGACCGGTACGCAGCTGGTTCTGGATCAGTTCGCCGACCTGGCGGATACGACGATTGCCGAAATGATCGATATCGTCGACGTCCACGCGCAGATCCACATCCTGACCGTCACGCTTGCCCGGGAACTTGGTGTCGCCGGCATGCAGGGTGACCAGGTACTTGATGGTGGAGATGATGTCTTCGCGAGACAGGCTGCGATCGTTGACATCCTTTCCAGACCAAGCTTGCGGTTGATCTTGTAACGGCCAACGCGGGCCAGATCGTAACGCTTGGTGTTGAAGTAGAAGGAATCCAGCAGATTGCGGCCAGCTTCCGGCGTCGGAGTGTCGGCCGGGCGGATCTTGCGGTACAGATCGGTCAGAGCCTCGTCCTGGGTCTGCACGGTCTCCTTGGCAAGCGCGTCCATAACCAGCGGGTAATCCCTGAACGCATCGGCGATCTCATCCTTGGTCATGCCGATGGCCATGAGGAACACGATGGCGGACTGCTTGCGCTTGCGGTCCACGCGCACGCCAAGCACGTCACGCTTGTCGATCTCGAACTCAAGCCATGCGCCACGGCTCGGGATGATCTTCGCGCCGAAGACTTCCTTGTCGGAAGTGCGATCCTGGCTACGGTCGAAGTACACGCCCGGAGAACGCACCAGCTGAGACACGATCACTCGCTCGGTACCACCGATGATGAAGGTGCCGTGCGGGGTCTGCAGCGGGAAATCGCCCATGAACACGGTCTGGGACTTGATTTCGCCGGTGTCGCCGTTTTCGAATTCAGCGTTCACATACAGCGGCGCGGAGTAGGTGTAATCCTTCTCCTTGCACTCCTGCACGGTGTGGCGCGGTTCTTCGAAATACGGATCGGAGAAGGTCAGGCTCATGGTCTGAGCGAAGTTCTCGATCGGTGAGATCTCCTGGAAGACCTCATCAAGACCGGAGGTGTGGGACACGGTGTTGGTGCCGTTCGCCAGATCCTCCTCGACACGCTTCTGCCAGCGCTCGTTGCCGATGAGCCAGTCGAAGCTGTCAGTCTGTACACCCAACAGGTAGGGTACATCAATGGGCTCGCGGATGGAGCCGAAGTTCACACGGTCCGACGCTTGTGCAGATCAATATCGTGCTGGTCGGCGCGTGCGATGATGGTGGTGGTGTTCGTCGTAGCCTCAGCCAATGGACGTTCCTTATCGCTCGCTAAATCGTTTCGATATGTTTCCCCGGAAGCGCTCCCATTGGCCACCATATGCCTAGTACGCGGGCGCTTCTTCCTTGTCAGCGTGCCCGCTATATGACACGCATGTACGCAAAGTCATGAGAATAACATATCCTATAGATTTTTATTCAATAGTGACGCCGACCGGATCGGACTTCGCTTTGGGATGCCCTTCAATCGAAAGCTGCGCCGAATACACGCCACGATCCACCTTCGGCAGGGTGGATTGATCCTCCACGCATTCGCTGCCAGTACGCGTTCCCGGCCAGGTGATCGTCTGTCTGACCTCGTCGCCCTTCGCCAACAGACGATAGTCGGTGTCAACGGGGCACACATTCGACTTCCAAACCACATCATCGCCCGATTGATCGTCAACACCACGCTGGAAGCCGACACATCAACCAAGCAACCAACCTTGCTGGAACCGTCATATTTGACGTCCGTAGTGAAATCCATCGAATCGCCCACACCGAAACTTGACGCCGCAGGAGTCAACGAAAGCGCGACATTGGACGCATCGCAATCCGGCACCCCGCTTTTCTTCTCCTTGGTCGGGGACGGCACTTCCTTACGGGAAATCGCATACACGTCCGCATGATGAATCTCACGATTCACCGCGACAATCCCCCTCGACAGGGAGTACAGGCAAAACACCAGAAAAGAAATCAGCACTATCGCAGCGATGCCGACGACGATGCGACGGCGACGAAATATCGCCTGCTGTTTTTTCGAACGTTTCTTGCCGGATTTCGAGGACGTCTTCTGTGCCATGATTTCACAGTCTAGCGTGCGCACATCCAAAGAACGTCGGCATTCTTCCTTTCATACCGGAAGACGCACATCCGCATTCGGCAGGATTTCGATAAGACCATCCTCATCCAACGATGCGATGCACCGATCAAGCTGGATATGGTCATCCCACAGTCGTTCAAGCGACTTGCGATTCAGGCGGTCGCACCTTCCGGCAGATTGCGCAGCGCATTCAGCACCAGCCACGCACCTGACGATCCGTACCTTGGAAACGTTGACGCGGCCGCGTGCGACGTTCCCCCAATCCCGGACGACCATTATGCAAAACACGCAATGTCCCGAAACAGGGCACGCCTCGCACAACGGAGCCTTTGCCGTGCAGACGGTCGCGCCCAATTCCATAACGGACTGATTCCACACCACTGAAGGACGGTCGAACCGTCTGCATTTTGAGGCATCATCTGCGGCAACATCTGCTTCGCCAACGCACGTTCCGCAGGTCTTGCGGCGCCGCCAAGCGACTCCTCGCCAAGAAAAACCCTCGAAAGCACCCTGCGAATATTCGTATCCACCACCGCGATGCGCTCACCAAACGCGAAACTCATCACCGCGCTGGCCGTATAATCGCCGATACCCGGCAATGCCAGCAACTCATCGTACGTACGCGGCAGCTTGTTATCGTAATCGGAAGCGACCACGCGGGCGCATTCCTGCAATCGCAAGGCGCGTCTCGGATAGCCGAGCCTGCCCCAAGCCGTGATTACATCGCTTTCGCGGCATCGGCAAGCGCGACCGCATCAGCCAGCGTTCCATCCAATCGTTCCAATACGGTACCACACGGCTCATCTGCGTCTGCTGGCTCATCACTTCGGAGACAAGCACGCCCCACGCAGTAGTGCGGCCGAAACGCATGGCAGGTCACGCGCCGAAGCATGCCACCATTCGGCAAGCGCGTCCGCCACAGCTTCGGCGTTTTCAATTTCGGTATTAGGCTCGTTCGTGTCGTTCATCGTACCTATTCTTGCATTCATGACGAACGAAGAGCATACCAATGACGCGCAAGGCGCAACCGCAGAGGAAGCCAAAGTCGAGAAAATGTTCGAATACGGCTACCGCAAGTCGAATTATGGGCCGGACGAACTCGTGACCGACGCGCACGGCAATCCGATTTCCGTGGTCGACGCGATGCTGTCAGCCGAAGACGCGGCCAAAGCCGAAACCTCCACGCCCCACTTGTGCTACTACTCCCCCCGCATTCCGGGCAATACCGGTTCGGCAATCCGCCTATGCGCGGTGACCGGCACGATCCTGCATTTGGTGGAGCCGCTCGGATTCAATCTGCGCGATACGAAGCTGCGCCGCGCCGGACTGGACTACCACGACATGGCGCACGTGTATTGCACCCGAATTTTGAGAATCTGGTGGAATCCATGCCGAATTCGCGCATCATCGCGTTCACCGCGCACGCCACCAAACTGTATACCGACATCGAATACAAGCCGACTGACATTCTGCTGTTCGGCCCGGAGCCAGGCAATATTCCCGATCCGATGGATATTATGGCCGGTCCGCACGTGGCCGACAGGTGCGTCTGCCGATGCGTCCAAGCCTGCGTTCCCTGAACCTCACCAACTGCGCATCCATCGCCATCTACGAAGCCTGGCGCCAACTAGGCTTCGCCGGCGGCCAGTGATCCCTCCCCCGCCTGCCAACTTTCGTTTCAATTCATTACCTTATGGATGATTGGGGACGCAGTAGGCGGGATATTCCGTTCGGGACCGTAGGCTTGGCCGAACGGCCTTGAGTGTGTCACGAATGGAATATCCCGCCCTACTGCTTGCTATGGCACACAAACCAACGTGTTGCAAACAAAAAGCAAGCGTCAACCTAATCTGATGTGAAGCGCAACATAAGCGGGGAGCCGGCATGTTCTGTTTCAGACCGTAAAGACTTGGCCTGAGCGGCCCGGAGCGTGTCGGGAATAGAATATGCCGGCTCCCCGCGACCTTCCGCAACCAACGCAACCACTGCGAAAGATGCGTAGGGAAGAGAGGGGCTAGTTTTTGAAGCTGTGGATTGGGGCGGGGATGCGACCGCCTCGGGTCACGAAAGCTTCGCAGCTGGTCTGGTTGACTGGAATGATCGGCGCATAGCCATCAGGCCGCCGAAGTTGGCCATCTCCCCTACGCCTTTGCCCTCGACCGGAATCACGCGCACGGCCGTGGTCTTCTGATTGACCATGCCGATCGCAGCCTCGTCGGCGATGATGCCGGAAATGGTGGATGCGGTGGTGTCTCCCGGAATGGCGATCATGTCAAGGCCGACGGAGCACACGCAGGTCATGGCTTCGAGCTTTTCGATCTTCAGGCAGCCGTTGGTTGCCGCGTCGATCATGTTCTTGTCTTCGGAGACGGGGATGAACGCGCCGGAAAGTCCGCGACGTAGGAGGACGCATGATGCCGCCCTTCTTCACCTGATCGTTGAGCATGGCGAGCGCTGCGGTGGTGCCCGGTGCGCCAACCTGTTCGAGGCCGATCTTCTCAAGCACTTCGCCGACGGAGTCGCCTACGGCCGGGGTTGCGCGAGGAAAGGTCGATGATGCCGAATGGAATGCCGAGGCGACGGGATGCCTCCTGTGCCACCAGCTGGCCGACACGCGTGATCTTGAACGCGGTGCGTTTGATGGTTTCACATAGGAATTCGAAGTTTTCGCCCTTGCTTCGTCGAGCGCGCGGGAAACCACGCCGGGGCCGGAAACGCCGACGTTGATGACCGCATCGCCTTCGGTTACGCCATGGAAGCCGCCTGCCATGAACGGGTTGTCGTCGGGGGCATTGCAGAATGCCACGAATTTCACGCATCCGTATGAATCGTTATCTGCGGTGGCGTGCGCGATGTCTTTGATGATGTGGCCGAGCAGTTCGACGGAGTTCATGTCGATACCGGTTTTGGTGGATCCCACGTTGACGGACGAGCAGACGATGTCGGTTTCGCTCAGCGCTTTCGGCAGGGAGCGGATGAGCAGCTCTTCGGCGGGGGTCATGGACTTGGATACGAGCGCGGAGTAGCCGCCGATCAGGTCGACGCGACCTTCTTCGCCGCATGGTCAAGTGCATGCGCGATTTTCACGAAATCGTCCGACGTTTTACACGAGCTTGCGCCGACCAGGGAAATCGGGGTGACGGTGATGCGCTTATTGACGATCGGAATGCCGTAGTCGCGTTCGATGGCTTTGCCGGTGGATACGAGATCCTTGGCGTACGTGGTGATTTTGTTGTAGATGTTGTCGCAGATTCGTCGACGCTGTCGGCCGCGCAGTCCAGCAGGCTGATGCCCATGGTGATAGTGCGCACGTCGAGCTTCTCCTGCTCGATCATCTGGTTGGTCTCGTGGACCTCCATGATATTCAGCATGGTTTTTCCTTACGATTAGTACGATTCGTGGCTTCGATTACTTGCGTGGCTCACGTATGCCGCGGATCAGACGCGGTGCATCTTGGTAAAGATCTCCTCGCGCTGGCAGCGGATGCGCACACCGATCTCCTCGCCAAGTTTGTCGAGATCGTCCACGACCTCGCCGAATTCCTTGTCGGCGTTGGAATAATCCACAATCATCATCATGTTGAAGAAACCGTCGATGATGGTCTGGGAAATGTCAAGCACGTTGACCTGATGTTCGGAAAGGTATGTGCAGACGCGTGCGATGATGCCGACAGTATCCTGACCGACGACGGTGATGATTGCCTTGTTCATGGAACTCCCTAAACGTTAGGTGCGAATATCCAGTTACCGTCTCGGCAAAATGCCGGACGTGCCTTAAGTATAGAAAAGGCAGATGTCAAAAAAGTCGTTTTTTCGGCAATCGCATTACATTGTGAGACGATTTCTTCCGTCAAACCGGTTTCAAAAGTTGCGGAAAGTCGTTTTTTGGAATATCTGTTTTCGACGTGAAATCGGATTTCATAAAAGAAAAGCGCCTGCCGATCGTTTGGAAATACGATTTCGGCAAGCGCTTTTTACAATATGTCATGCGATTCACTTTTCGCTGATCTTGTCTTCTTTCAGGAAGAAGGAGAAGACCAGCACGATGACGATCAGCACCAAGCCGAACACATAGCCGTAGCGGGATCCCGCAACGAAGCCTTCCGCATCGGTGGCGCCGGAGCCCATCGACAGCAGGCAGGTGGCGATGGACGTGCCAATCGCGCCGAACACCTGCTGCATGGTGTTAAGAATGGTGGAGCCGCAGCTTCGGCATCTCATCAAGCTAGCCGTATCTGGTCTACGGCATCGTGTCTGCTGTCCATCGCCGCGGGATACGCCGTGCGCCATCTGGTCCACAGTAAATCATGAAAAACGCGCGTTGCGCACGTCCTTTTCATGGACGTGCGCCAACGCGCGTTTTTGCATCAGCTTCTGCGATCAGCCTCACGGCTCGCGGAAGCCGCAGCGAACGCCGGCAAGGCGCGAGGTGCGTTGAAACCTTCCTTTTCGAAGCGGTCAGCAATCTTCTGTGCGATCTCGTGCCCCTGGCCCTTATCCACCAGGCGATGATGGAGCCACCAAAGCCGCCGCCGGTCATACGCGCACCATACGCACCGTTGGCACGGGCCACGTCCACGGCAATATCCAACTCGGGCACAGTCACTTCATAATCCGCAGCGAGCGAATCATGAGACGCGTTGAACAGTCGGCCGGCCTCGTCGATCTTGCCGTTGGCGAAGGCACGCACGAAGGAGTTGACACGGGCGATTTCGGTGATGACGTGGCGCACGCGCTTCTTCATCGTGTCGTCTTCCAGCTTGTCGAGCGTTTCCTTGAGCGCCTGGAACGGATCGTCGGACTTGGCGATGCTGTCGGCGACCACACGCAGGTTGGCCACGCCGAGGATTTCGGCGGCCTTCTCGCAAGTGGCGCGACGCTGGGCATACTGTCCGTCGTTGAGCTGGTGCGGAGCCTGAGTGTCAAGCACCAGCAGTTCCAGACCGTACTTGTCGAGATCGAATTCCTGCTGGGAGACGTTCTCCAGCGGGCTCAGCTCTGGACGGCAATCAAGACGCAACGCATGGCCGAAAGTGCAGCGCATGGATGCGTTCTGATCGAGCCCACCGGTGGACGCGCCCGCCATGTCGTTTTCCGACTTGATGCGGCGTTGATCAGCGTCACACGACCGGCATCGGATGCGCATAACCCAAACCGTACACGTCATCCAACGCCAAGGCGGTGGAGCAGGTCATGGCTGCGGAGGAGCTCAGACCGGATCCGAGCGGCACGCAGGAGGAGAATGCCGCATCGAAGCCCTGCACCGCATCGAAGCCGGCTTCGCGCAATGCCCAGGCAACGCCTACCGGGTAGGCGGCCCAGCCTTCCACGCCACCGGCCTGCAGGCCGTCGAGGTCGGCTTCGGTAACGTTTTCGGAGTCAACGTCGGAAACCACGCGCACCTTGGTGTCTTCACGCGGCTTGAGCGCGATGAACGTGCGGTGCGGCAGTGCGATCGGCAGGCACAGGCCCGCGTTGTAGTCGGTGTGTTCGCCGATCAGGTTCACACGGCCCGGTGCGGCCCATACGCCAGCCGGCTCCTCACCGTAGGTGGCACGGAACAGATCGGTCGCGTTCTTCACACCCTCGTCGTGCGAGAGCGGCTCAATGAATTCAACAGCAGTCATTGGTGTTTTGTCCTTTGGGTTTTATTGGCTTTCAGCCTTCGATATCGATTGGTCCGAGCTCGTGGAAGCGCTTGGCGATGAGTTCCGGCGTGGTGTCGGAAACCCATGCGGCCATGCCGGATTCGGATCCGGCCAGATACTTGATCTTGTTGGCTGCGCGGCGGAACGAGAAGAACTGCAGGTTCAGGCGGTAGTTTTCACGGCGCACGTCGTGGATCGGAGCCTGATGCCATGCTGCGATGTACGGCAGGTCCATACCCTTGCCGTCACCCTTGTCGAAGAACGCGTTGCCGCGCTTGAGCAGGGTGGAGTACATGACGGCCAGATCCCAACGTTCCTGGTCGTTGAGCTCGTCGAGGGTGAGCACGTCGCGCACCGGGGCCACATGCACCTCGAGGGGCCAGCGGGCTGCTGCTGGCACGTAGCCACCCAGCTGTGGTTGCGCATGACGATGCGCTCCCCGGCCTCGATTTCGGAGTTCATGAGATCCTTGAGCAGGTTGCCGCCGGTCTTCTCATGGTAGGCTTCGGTCTGCTTGAGTTCGGCTTCCATCTTCGGCGCGATGAACGGGTAGCAGTAGACCTGTCCGTGAGGGTGTGCCAGGGAGACGCCGATTTCCTGTCCGTGGTTTTCGAACGGGAAGATCTGTTCGATGCCTTCCATCTTGGAGATTTCGGCGGTACGGAACGCCCATGCTTCCACGACGGTGCGCAGACGGGAGACCGGCAGGTCTGCCGGCAGACCATTTTCGTCCGGGTCGAAGCAGATCACTTCGCAGCGGCCTGCGGCGAGCTTCTTCTCCCACAGCGGGTTGCCGTTGACGTATTCCACGGCTTCGGAACGGCCCGGCACGCGAACCATGGACGGGAAGCGGTTTTCGAACACGACCACGTTGTAGTCGGTGTCCGGCACTTCGCCGTCTTGGTACGGGTCGCCCGGCTTGCGTGCGGCCAGCGGGTTGCCTTTGGCGGTGGCGCCAGGGCCCGCGGTGATCGGACGGTTCATGCGTGCGGTCGCCATAGGAATCCAGTCGCCGGTCAGTGGATCGCGACGCATTTCCGGAGCAGCGTACGGCACTTCCTCACCGGCCGCGTTGAGCTGGTTGGAGAAACGGTATGCCAGCTGACGAGGATCGTTCAGTTCGCGCGTCTTCGCGCCGGAAACGTATTCCGGATCATCGTGAGGTAGAAGAAAGCGCGGCCATCGGCGAGCGTGGTCGGCGTGATGCGAATGTGCTCCTTCGCGTACTCTCCGGGAGTGTAGTTTGCGAATTCACTCATTATGGTTATTCACCTTCCTGAATAGGCTCGCTCTGGTGTGCCAGCACGAGCTCTTTAACCAAATCCCTTGTTTTCCCAACCGAATCGGGGTCTAGTCCATCATCGGTAATGACCGTGTCCACCTGGTCGAAGCGTGCGAAAAGCGACAATGATGTGCAGCTCCACTTGGTGTGATCGGTCAAAATTATGGTGCGATCGGCAATGTCCATCATTGCCATATCGGTTGCGGCCTCAAGCGAGTTCGGCATGAGGAAGCCGCGCGGAATGGACACGGAATGCGTGCCCAGGAAGACTGTGTTGACGCGCAGGGAGGCCACCACTTTGTCTGCGATCGGGCCTACGAGCGAGTTGGATCGGGTGGTCACGCCGCCGGTCACGATGACTTCCACGTCTTTCGATTCCAGCGCCTGCACCAGTTCCGCCACCGGAATGGAGTTGGTGAGGATGGTGATCCCCGACGACTGCTGTGATTCCAACAGATGTTGCGCGAATACGTATGCGGTGGTGCCGCCGCCGATGGCGATCACGTCGCCGGGTGCCACATATTTGATGGCTTCCTGTGCGATGGCGTCCTTCAATCCGATGTCCATCTGCGACTTTACGGAGAACAGCGGCTCACTCAGCAGCGTGCTGGTGGTGACGGCGCCGCCGTGCACACGCTTCAGCAGACCCTTGTCGGCCAGATCGGCGATATCGCGTCGGATGGTCATGGCGGAAACGCCCAATTCCTTGGACAATGCGGTGATACGCACCGCACCGCGGGTACGCAACCTGCTCAAAATCAAATGCTGACGTTGTGACGATATCATTCGAACATTATCGCACATGTTCACTCAAAATAAAAACTGAGATGAGCGTTTCGCGCGTTTTCCCCACGAAAAAATATACTTGGCACTCCTGTAATCGTTCAAATCGAACAAAAACGAACGTCGACATCCCGTCAGCGAAATCAATCGACGTGTTGCTTTCCTGCGACAAACGGTGCGAGAATAGTGAACCATGACGTATGTTTCTGAGAATTTCTGGCACGATGCGGTGAACAAAGCCACCACAGATCTCTTCACCTTCGGCTACAAGCACATCATCAAGCCGCATTTCGTGTTCAATCAGACGCCCGATGTGGCGCACGACCAGATGATTCAGTTCTGCAAGATCACCAAGAACATTCCGCCGCTGATGTGGGCGTGCCGTGAAATGCTCAACTATTCCGACCCCGTGCTGGAAACCAGCGTGATGGGCGTCGACTTCGTCAATCCGTTCGGCCTTTCCGCCGGCCTCGACAAGAACTGCGAGATGCCGGTGCTGCTCGACAACGCCGGCTTCGGCTTCGAAACGGTCGGATCCACCACGTCTCGTCCGTGCCCCGGCAATCCGAAGCCGTGGTTCCACCGTCTGCCCGAATATGATTCGATGATAGTGCATGTCGGTCTTGCCAATGAGGGTTCGGAAATCGTTGTTCCGCGCGCGGAACAGGCTTGGACGAAGGCGCGCGACATGCAGATTTCCGTGTCGATCGCGTGTACGAATGACGATAAGACCGGCGATTTGGACGAAGGCATCGAGGATTACTGCATTTCGATGCGCCGCACGGCCGGTCGCACCGCCATGGTCGAAGTGAACATCTCCTGCCCGAACACGATGGCCGGCGAACCGTTCAATCAGAGCCCTGAAGCGCTCGACAAGCTGTTCACCGAACTCGACAAGATCGAACGTCCACAGCCCACGCTGGTGAAGATGCCGTTGAATAAGTCCTGGGAAGAGTTCAAGGATCTGCTTGACGTGCTTGCCGAACACAATGTGCAGGCTTGTCGATTGCGAATCTGCAGAAGGACCGCGCCGGCATGGAGATTCCTCGCGATTGGGAGGGCGGACTGTCAGGTTCGCCATGCTATGAGGCCAGCAACGAACGCATCAAGCAGGTGTACCGCGAGTATGGCGACCGTTTTGCGATTGCCGGCATCGGCGGCGTGTTCACTCCGCAGCAGGCGTATGCGAAGATTCGTTCCGGCTCGTCGTTGGTCATGTTCATCAGCTCGCTGATGTATCGCGGACCGCAGCAGATCACCGTGTTGAAGCGCGGCCTTGCCGAACTGCTCAAGCGCGACGGATTCGACATGTGAGCCAGGCTGTCGGCATCGACGCCTGATACCGATTATTTCAATCGGCAGCGAGCACCAAATAATAATGCGCCCTGCGACCGCCAACGCGGTGCAGCGCATTATTGTTGTTCGATTGTTGTTCGATATTACCTTGGTTATTGGTTGCGTTTAGTATGCGCCACGCACATACTGCGGCTGGTAGGGCGCATCTTCGGTCGGAATACCGAGCTTGTGGGCGGCGCGAAGAGGCCAATTCGGATCACGAAGCGCCGCACGTCCGATTTCGATGGCGTCGGCGGCACCGGATTTCAAAATCTTCTTGGCCTGCTTCGGCTTGGTGATCAATCCGACGGCCGTGGTTGGAATTTCGGCACGCGAGCGCACCTGTTCGGCGAATGGAACCTGATAATCGGGTTTGACGGGAATGGTCACGCCCGGAATCATGCCTCCGGTGGAGACGTCCATCAGATCGACACCGTGCTTCTTCAGGACTTTGGCAAGGTCGACGGTCTGATCGAGATCCCAGCCTCCGGCGGCCCAATCGGTCGCGGAAACGCGCACCAGCACCGGCATGGTGTCGGGGATGACGGAACGCACGGCGTCCACGACTTCGACCAGTATGCGGATACGGTTGTCGAACGATCCGCCGTATTCATCCTCGCGCTCGTTGATCAGCGGATCGAGGAATTGCGACAGCAGATAGCCGTGGGCCGCATGAATTTCCACCGCGTCGAAGCCGATATCATAAGCACGCCAAGCGGCGTCGCGGAACTGGTCGACGATGGCATGGATTTCGTCAACGGTGAGTTCGCGAGGCTTGTCCAACGGCCCGAACGCGTTGCGCTTGGCCCCACGGTCTGCCATCCGCCCTGCTCTTCCGGCACGCTCTCATGCTCGTATCCGATGGAGAAGCAGCCGGTGGAAGCCTTGCGTCCGGCATGGTTGAGCTGCACCGCCATCGTCGCGCCGGCGCCTTCGCATCGGCAACGATCCAACGCCATGCGTCCATCTGCTCGTCGGCCCACAATCCCAAGTCGCACGGCGAAATACGACCCTCCGGCGTCACTGCGGTGGCTTCCACGATAACCATGCCGAAACCGCCCATGGCACGTGACACATAATGCTGGTAGTGGAATGGCGTGGGCAGGCCATCCTGGGCCAACGCGGAATACGTATCCATTGGCGGCAGCAGATGCGGTTGCGCACGGTCATGCCACGCAAAGTCATAGGATCGAACAGACCAACCGTGCCATTGGTTGTAGCCTTCTTCGACCGCTTCGCCTTCTTTTCGTCTTCGCTCATCGTAGTAGCTCCCCTCCGGTCGCACCTACTGGCTCCATGCCGATCGGCTGAACCTTCTTCTTGTATTCCCCTTGAGCTTCTCTGGAGATTTCGTGCCATAAAACCGGCACTATCTGCATTCTACGCAGAACGCCCGCCGAGCGTGGCGGGCGTTCATTGATTGTTCACTTCCATTCGCTGAATTGCGGAAGCGTCACTCATCTTCGGTCTGCTGCTGATCCTGATCATCCTGCTGGTCGTTCTGCTGGCTTTGCTGCTGAAGCGACTGGTTCTGCTGCTGAATGATTGTGCTTTGCTGCTGGGTGGCATTCTGCTTTCCACCGCCGATCTTGGTGACCGTGCTGGATGTTGCGGAATACTTGGCCGCAGGCTGCCCATAATCGTTGTCAATCGGCAGCTGTTTGCGTTCCGCATAAGCATTCATAAAGTCACGCCATGCCGGGGCCGCGATGGTGGAACCATCCCAGTAACTGTGGTACTGGCCGTTGATAGCGATATTCGCAATCGGGTGGCCAACCGGGTTCTGCACGGTCACCGACGAGCACGAATGTGGCGATCTGGTTCGGAATGAACCACCTGTCGTAACTAAGCTGATCTACGTG
>ENA-OQIC01000642-OQIC01000642.1-human-gut-metagenome-genome-assembly--contig:-NODE-642-length-14685-cov-2.312406_pt1 | contig 14685 bp, 23 predicted proteins | sample MGYA00242572_ERZ504736 | MGnify/ENA primary metagenome ERZ504736 (study PRJEB26092, sample SAMD00036201) | human gut metagenome | host: Homo sapiens | study: EMG produced TPA metagenomics assembly of... | reverse complement strand
TACGTATGTATTGTTACGTTGGAGCCATGTCAGATGTGTTCGGGAGCGATCGTGCAGTCGAGGATGAAGAAGTTGTTGTCGGATGTATGAATCCAAAAGCGGGATGTTGCAGGGTCGATTTTTAATCTGCTGCAAGTGCCGCAGTTCAATCATCAAGTAGAACTGGAGATTGGAGTGTTGGAGGAGGAGTGCAGTCAGTTGATGAAATCTTTCTTTCGGGAGCTGAGAGAAGAAAAGGCGAGAAAGAAAGCGGAGGAAAACTCCGTGGAATAAGAGGGCGATTTGTGGAAAAGAAAGCAAAAAAACAGAAGGTACGTGGATAACTTTCCAGTGCCTTCTGTTTTTTAAAAATTATAATGCGAGTGAGCCCATTGGATCCCAAGGTTCGAGGAGGATCGGTTCAGATTCATATTCTTTGACAAATTGTTCCGGAAGGTATTTTTTATTGACAACAACCTGGTACATATATTCGTCAAACCATACATCACTCATGACATAGTAGCCTTTCTTACCGGATTTTTCTCCCCAACTGTTCTCGACACGCCAGCGATCTGGGTTTCCGTTCTCGTCTAGATTGACACCCATAAATGTCATTGCGTGTGTCATAAGGCTCTCATGATAGTCCAGACGCTCGGCTTTTGTCATATGGTAGGTGGTACCGAGAAGTTCTTCCGTCTGATAGAGGTCAAGATCCATCACACCGTTCTCGCCGCAGGAATATTTTCCGACATCACAGCCGAACCATACCGGGGAACCGTCCTGCATCTGTGCGATTGCGGCTTTCTTTAACTCTTCAATTTCCAGATTTAGGTAGCGCACCGGGCGTCCTTCTTTGACATTTCCAAGATATTTGACGCTGTAGCTGCGGTGGTATGGTTTGTCGCTGGTTGGAGCGTTGATCAGGCTAATATAGTCATCGAGATTCAGACCGATGTACTTTTCGTAAAATTGCTGAGGAGTGATCTGTGTATCGCGATGGAAGTTCTTATCTTTGTCGCGCACTTCAAAATCGAATGTCTTCGGAGGTTCACCGAGACAGATGCAGAGAATGCGGTAGATTTCATTCATCATAGATTCTTTCTGCATGCGAAGTTCATCGATAGAAGCCCCGGATTCGTTCGCTTTGCGGAGGGTGCAGGCAAATTCACGAAGTTTTTTTGTCATATATCCTGCCATTTCGCGTGTTGCAGAAGAGCAGGCTGTCTCCGGCATCGCATCCTTCGGGACGAGACCGTATTTGCGGATAATGCTGCACAACATATCCCATTGACCACCGTCTCCGAGCGGGTCTGTAAGAAGGTGGGAGATCAGTCTTCCATTTACAGGTTCCTTAAGTGTGTCAAGAATGCTTTCTAAGAAATAATTTGCTTTCTCAAGTTTGTCGTAGAATAAAGTATAATTCTGTGACAGCTCAAATGTCTCGAGATTCAGTTTTTTCATGACTTCAAAGCGGAATGTGTTGAGTGCGGCGAACATCCAGCAACGTCCACTCTGCATCTGATTGGTAATCTCTCCTTGTTCAAGGGAGATGGAAAATTCGTGTCTTGTGCTGCGGGATGCCTCGCTGTTTCTGGATGATTTTAAGAGTCCATTTACAGTGACGGCATTTTTCGCAACAGTGTGAAGTGTGTTTGCGCGGAAATCATTCTGAAATGCTTCCAGTGTTTCTTTTGTGAGTGATTCCTTCATTTGATAACCTTCTTTCTGCTCATTCGTTGTGTTAAAGATTTTGTCTATCTGTATTTTACCACCGGAGAAATCTAGTGTAAATGAGGAAATAAAAAACGGTGAGCATCTGAAAGACACTCACCGCAAGTAAGTCCATATTTTTTCGTGCGTTACACTTCGAACTTACCTCCGAACGTTACCTCGGTAGTTAACTCAGCCCAGGCACCCTTACGGCACCCGGAGGTCTCTGCTTAGTGCTGCTTCGTTCCCGACCTGACACGGTTCACAGAGTTCCGTCGCGTAAGACCCAAGCCTCAACGCCACTTTCCGAGGGCAGCTTCACAAGCATAAGCTCCGTGTAACATCACCCCCACTATAGCGGATTGTGGGTACAAGGTACCGCTAACACCCCGGCTGCACGAGTCTATATTTTACCTTGTTTATGTGAAAATGTCAACTGGGAATTGCGAAAAAGTACAATATATAGTAAAATAAAACAATATTTCAGGCGCAGATTTGCCGCAAGGTACAGTTGGCGCAGAAAAGAGGCGTATATGAACATTTTATTAACAGCGATCAATGCGAAATACATCCATTCCAATCTGCCGTGTACAGTCTTCGGGCGTATGTGCCGGAATATCGGGAAGAGATACAAATTGCGGAGTATACGATCAACCAGCAGGTAGATAATATTTTGATGGATCTGTACCGGAAGAAACCGGATATTCTTTGCTTTTCCTGTTATATCTGGAATCTGGATTATGTAGAGCAGCTTGTGAGGGAGGCAGGAAAGATTCTTCCAGGAGTGCCAATCTGGATCGGAGGCCCCGAAGTATCTTATGACAGTCCGGCAGTTCTTCAGAGACTTCCGGAAGTATTCGGAGTGATGAAGGGAGAAGGGGAAGAGACATTCCGGGAGTTGGTACATTACTATATGGAAGGTGGAAGTCTGGAGAAGATTGACGGGATCACTTACCGGGGAGAAAAAGGGCAGATTCTGGAGAATCCATGGCGCCCGGTAATGGATCTGAGCAAAGTCCCATTTGTCTACCATGACATGAAAGATTTTCAGAATAAGATTGTTTACTATGAGACAAGCAGAGGATGTCCGTTTTCCTGTAGTTACTGCCTTTCTTCAGTAGACAAGTGCCTGCGTTTCCGTGATTTAGAGCTCGTGAAGAAGGAATTACAGTTTTTCCTTGATGAAAAGTGCCGCAGGTGAAATTTGTAGACCGGACGTTTAACTGTAAGCACGGACATGCGATGGAGATTTGGAGATATTTGATTGAGCATGACAATGGGATTACGAATTTTCATTTTGAAGTGTCGGCTGATCTCCTGAATGAGGAGGAACTTTCTTTGATCAGTCAGATGCGACCGGGACTGATCCAGCTGGAGATCGGCGTACAGTCTACCAATGCGAGGACGATCCGGGAGATCCGCCGGACGATGAAGTTTGAAGAGGTGGCACGCATCGTCAGACAGATCAATGCTTACGGAAATGTCCATCAGCATTTGGATTTGATCGCGGGGCTTCCGTATGAAGATTACGAGAGCTTCCGAAGATCTTTCAACGATGTCTATGCGCTTGCACCGGAACAGTTACAGTTAGGTTTTCTGAAAGTGCTGAAAGGCTCCTATATGGAGGAACAGAAGGAACAGTATGGGCTTGTGTATAAGAGCAGACCACCGTATGAAGTGCTTTACACAAAGTGGCTTCCTTACAGCGATGTGCTTCGCCTGAAGAGGGTGGAAGAGATGGTAGAAGTTTACTATAACAGCAGACAGTTTTCGTACACACTTGGGGCGCTTGAAAAGGCATTTCCGGATTCCTTTTCGATGTATGAGCAGTTGGGCGCATATTATGATGAAGAGGGACAGACCTTTTTAAGTCACGCGAGGGTGACACGGTATGAGATTCTGTATGCATTTGCGAAGAAGATAGATCCGGAGAGGGAAGAATTGTATCGGGAACTGCTTATTTTTGATTTTTATCTCAGGGAAAATGCAAAAAGCCGACCGGCATTTGCGGGAGAAGAGACGGTGAAAAAAGAAGAGCAGCAGCAATTTTATGATGAAGAAGCAAAAGCACATAAGTATCTTGTCGGATATGAAAAATGGGACAAACGACAGTTGCGGAAGATGACACATATCGAACGGTTTTGCTATCGAGTGACCGAAGATGCTGCTAGAGGAGAGACGGTACTTTTATTTGATTATCAGAATCGGAATCCACTGAACTATGAGGCGCGTGTGGTAGAAGTTTGTGAGATGGAAGAAGAAACAGTATTTTAGAAAAAGATTCGGGAAAATCCGCTTTTGGTTTCTTGCAAAAGAGGAAGAAACGGTATAGAATGAAGAAATATCTTCCGGCAGGAAGGGAAGAAATGTGCAATAGTAGTTGGTGGAAGAAAGGAAGAAGAACAATGAATTTTTATAATAAGAAATTTCGAAAGATTGCATCGGTGATCATTATCGTAATTATTGTAGCAATGATTCTGACCGGAGTTGTGCCATATTTGTTCTAATCATATAGGAGCAGAGAACAGATGATGGGCAGAACAAAAGAAAGGACTGGGAAAGCATGAAAATAGGGAATGTGTCAGGAACTGTGCTGAAGCGTTCTATTTTAAAACAATTACATACTGTCAGAGATGAGTCGATGTTTGAACCGACTTCTGAGGAAATGTGTGCGGGGATCCGCGTAAAAGAGTCGGCTCCGGTGATTTTTTCCGGGACTTCGGTGTATGGAAGTGCGAAAAGTATCGGCATATTTGCGATGGCGCGAGCGGTAAATGATATCGCTGCCCGAGGTGCAGATCCAATCGGTGTGGATGTGCAGATCCAGCTTCCGCCTTATGCATACGAATCCAGATTGAAGGCATGGTAGAATGGATGGAGCAGGCGGCAGAGGGCAGAATCTTCAGATTCTCTGTGCCAAGGCAGAAGTAAGTCCCGCCATCTGCGAGGCGATTGTGCATGTCAATGCAGTTGGAACGGCGGAAGAAGAGATTCCTCAAAAGATGGTAGCAGAAGCAGGGCAGGATATTGTGCTTGCAGGATGGATCGGGCTTGAGGGAATGCTGCGGGTTGCAGGCAGGAAAGAAGAAGAGCTGGCGAAGAGATTTGTTCCGGCATTTTTGAATCGAATCAAAGGGATGGAGCAGGAATTGTTTGCGCTGGAACAGATCTGGACTGCCAGAGAGCATGGCGCTTCGGCAATCTATCAGATCGGTCCGGGAGGAATTCTGGCGACACTGTGGGAAGCAGCCGAGGCAGCTGATGTAGGATTGGAAGCAGATATGAAGAAGATGTCTATTCAGCAGGAAACAGTAGAAATCTGCGAATATTTCCGCTTGAATCCGTATCAGATGACGTCAGTGGGAAGTCTTCTGATCTTTACACAGAATGGAGAGGCGCTTGTGCAGAAACTTCAGGAGGCAGGAAAGCAGGCAGCGGTCATCGGACATACGACGAACAGGAAGGAGCGCGTGTTGTCTGGGGGAAGCGAGCGGCGTTTTCTGGACAGACCTCAGCCGGATGAGCTTGCAAGGATCTATGAGTCATTTATCGAACAGGACAGGAAAGAAGGGAAAGTATAATGAGAAGAGAGATTTTAAAATATCTTGAAAGGAACAGCAAAATAAATCTGCAGGAGTTAGCAGTACTGCTCGGCTCAGATGAGGTGATGATTGCAAATGAGATCGCGCAGATGGAGAAAGAGAAGATCATCTGTGGCTACCATACGCTGATCGACTGGGAGAAGACCGGTGAGGAGCAGGTGGTTGCTTTGATCGAGGTAAAAGTGACACCACAGAGAAATCAGGGATTTGACAGGATTGCAGAGAGAATTTACAACTATCCGGAAGTCAATGCGGTGTATCTGATCTCGGGGGGATATGATTTTCTGATCACATTGAAGGCAAGGACTTTAAAAGAAGTGTCTGAATTTGTGTCAGGAAACTGGCGCCGCTGGATGCCGTGCTGAGCACAGCGACCCATTTCGTATTGAAGAAGTACAAAGATCATGGAGCAGTACTTGTGGCAAAGACAGAATCAGAAAGGATGTTGGTGACACCGTAATGAGGAATCCGTTAGCAAAAAAAGTAGTAGAAATAGAGCCTTCGGGAATCCGTAAGTTTTTGATGTCGTCAATGAGATGAAAGATGCCATTTCTCTTGGAGTTGGGGAGCCGGATTTTGACACACCTTGGCGGATCCGGGAGGAAGGAATTTATTCGCTGGAAAAGGGAAGGACATTTTATACATCAAACTCTGGGCTGAAGGAATTAAAAGAAGAAATCTGTAATTATATTCAGAGAAAAACATCTGTCGTATACGATCCAAAGTCAGAGGTAGTCGTGACAGTCGGCGGGAGCGAGGGAATTGATATCGCAATGCGTGCAATGCTCGATCCGGGCGATGAAGTGCTGATCCCACAGCCGAGTTATGTATCGTATCTTCCGTGTGCGGTACTTGCAGGCGGTGTGCCGGTTGTGATCCCTCTTCAAAATAAAAATGAGTTTAAGCTGACAAGAGAGGAGTTGGAGGCGGCAATAACACCTCGCACAAAGATTCTTGTCCTGCCATTTCCAATAATCCAACGGGGTCGATCATGACGAGGGAGGATCTGGAACCGATCGCAGAAGTGGTAAAAGAGCATGATCTGTTTGTGATTTCGGATGAAATTTACTCAGAATTGAGCTATCAGGGAGAGCATGTATCGATCGCAGAGTTTCCGGGTCTCCGGGAGCGGACGATCATGATCAATGGATTTTCCAAAGGGTTTGCGATGACCGGATGGAGGCTTGGGTATGCGTGTGGTCCGGCGGAGATTATTGAGCAGATGATTAAGATCCATCAGTTTGCGATTATGTGTGCGCCGACAAACAGCCAGTATGCAGCGATCGAAGGACTTAGAAACTGTCAGCCGGAAGTTGATGAGATGCGGGAAGCTTACAATCAGAGAAGAAGATTTCTCATGCATGAGTTCAGAAGGATCGGGCTGAAATGTTTTGAGCCGTACGGAGCATTTTATGTGTTCCCGGATGTTTCCGAGTTTGGAATGACATCAGAAGAATTTGCCACGAGGTTTCTCGAGGAAGAGCGGGTGGCAGTTGTGCCGGGGACTGCCTCGGGGCAAGTGGAGAAGGATTTATCCGTATTTCTTACGCGTATTCTCTGGAAGATCTGAAGGTGGCACTTGGAAGGCTGGAAAGATTTATTGAACGTCTGAGGGAGCAAAAGAGATAAAGGAGGCAGAAGAAATGTTAAATATCGTGTTATTTGAGCCGAAGATCCCGGCGAATACAGGAAACATCGGGAGGACGTGTGTGGCAACAAACACACGACTGCATCTGATCGAACCGCTTGGATTCCGACTAAATGAAAAAGCAATCAAACGGGCCGGTATGGATTACTGGGACCAGCTGGATGTGACAACCTATATTGACTACAATGATTTTCTGGAGAAAAATCCGGGGGCAAAGATCTATATGGCGACGACAAAGGCTCCAAATGTCTATACGGATGTAAAGTATGAGCCGGATTGTTATATCATGTTCGGGAAGGAGAGCGCAGGATCCCGGAGGAGATTTTAGTCCACCATAAAGAAGACAGTATCCGTATTCCGATGGTAGGGGATATCCGCTCACTGAACCTTGGAAATTCTGTGGCGATCGTACTTTATGAGGCACTTCGTCAGAATCAGTTCGCAGGAATGAATTTAGAGGGGCATTTACACCGGTTAGAATGGGATATATAATCATAGGAAGATTCACTAAAATTATAGACAGAATTAATAAAGAAACTGTAAAAACCTAGACAAGAACCCTAAAAATGTTATAATAAAAAGGACAGGAAAATATGAATTGAAAGTAGGGATCGAGTTATGAAGTATAAAAGAAGTGTGTATCGTACATTTGCACTTATTACACAGCTTGGATTAAGTATGATCACCCCTATTTTTTGTGCGTTTTTCTTGCGGTGTTTTTGGAAAAAAGTTCTCCATTTCACTGTTTATCCCATTGGTGATCATGGGTGTGCTGGCCGGAGGACGCAACACATATTACTTGGCAAAACATGCAAATGAAGATCCAGAAGAGAAAGAGGAACATAAAGATGAATAGTGCAGACAATACAGTGAAGGAACTGGCGGCTGGCATAATTGTATATGGAATTCTGACACAGATCATCTGTCTGGTCGTGACGGATAATACGTTGTCTGTTGCGGTTGGTCTCTGGATCGGAATTGCAACGGCACTCGGTATGATGATACATATGAAGCGGTCGATCGAGGATGCTCTTGACTTTGGGGAAGAGGGTGCACCGAAGCATATGCGTAAGACATATGTGATCCGTCTTTTTGTTGTTGCAGTCGTATTTGGAGTGACAGCTTACTTTCAGGTAGGCAACATCATTGCGGCGCTGATCGGCGTTATGAGTCTGAAGATCTCGCGTATCTCCAGCCGTGGACGCACAGAGTATTTGTAAGACTCCAAAATCTAAGTAAAGGAGGGTGATCATGTGGGAACTGGCTTAGGAATTTTAGCTGCAGACGGACCTGATTTTATGATACACGGGCTTGTCAAATTTCACTTGTTTGGGCAGGAACTGTGGCTGACAACGACACATGTCAGTGTACTGGTTGTGTGCGTACTTCTTATCATTTTGCACTCATTGTCCGCAGTAAGCTCCGGGATACCGAAGGGGAACCTGGAACATTGCAGAACATTGCAGAGATGGTTGTGGAAGCGCTGGACGGCATGGTAAAAGGCAGCATGGGGAAAAATGGAATCCCTTACCGGAATTATATCGGAACGCTGTTTTTATTCCTGATCGTCAGCAACCTGTCAGGGCTTCTTGGACTTCGTCCACCGACAGCGGATTACGGTGTAACACTTCCACTTGGTGTGATAACGTTTATACTGATCCAGTATAATAACATTCGTTACAACAAGGTCGGAGCATTCACCGGATTGTTTAAACCGCTGCCAATTTTATTCCCGATCAACTTGATCGGTGAGATCGCGGTACCGTTCTCGCTTTCATTGCGTCTGTTCGGAAACGTTGTATCCGGAACAGTTATCATGGGTCTTTTATATGGCCTGTTATCGAAGTTCGCAATCGGATGGCCAGGTATCTTGCACATATACTTTGACATCTTCTCAGGATGTATTCAAACATATGTGTTCTGTATGCTGTCAATGGTATTTATCAATGATAAATTACCGGAAGCAGAATAATCAGCCTCTTAGCAGGCAGGGAAATTTTACGAAAATGAATTGTAAAACAGGAGGAATTTATTATGAGTCAAATTACAAACGAAGCATTAATCTTAGCGTGTTCAGCAATCGGTGCAGGTCTTGCGATGATCGCAGGTATCGGACCTGGTATTGGACAGGGTGTTGCAGCAGGTCATGGTGCATCTGCAGTTGGTAGAAACCCGGGAGCAAAATCAGACATCACATCCACAATGCTTTTAGGACAGGCCGTAGCAGAGACAACAGGTCTTTATGGTCTTGTTATCGCGCTGATCTTATTATTCGCTAACCCATTATTAGGTCAGTTATAAAAAAGAGATTCCGTACAGAAGCAGATTGAAAAACGGAAGAGATGAAAATAATAGAAGGAAGGAGGCTGAACCTTGGAACGTTTATTTAACCTGGATGCACAACTGCTGTTCGATGCGTGTACACTTGCAATTGCGATGTTCGTACTTTTCACACTGTTGTCCTACCTGTTATTTGAACCGGTCAGAAAGATGCTTGACGAGCGTAAGAGACGGGTAAAGGAAGAACAGGATACTGCAAAGAAAGAGAGAGCAGATGCTGTCGTATTCAAAGAAGAATATGAGACAAAGTTAAAAGAAGTGGACAAAGAAGCGCAGGTCATCCTGAGCGAAGCCCGCAAGAAAGCATGAAGACAGAGTCACAGATTGTTGCAGAAGCGAAAGAAGAGGCAGCCCGTATTATAGCGCGTGCAAACGCAGAGGTTGAATTAGAGAAGAAACGTGCATTGGATGAGATGAAGCAGGAGATGGTAGCAATTGCTTCTCTTATGGCAGGAAAAGTCGTAAAGGCTTCGATCGATACAAATGTACAGGAAAGTCTAATCGATGAAACATTAAAAGAAATGGGTGAACGTACATGGCTAAGTTAGTTTCTAAAACATATGGTGATGCATTGTTTGCCGTTGCTGTTGAGGAGAACAAGATGGATCTGTTCTTCACAGAGGTTCAGGATGTGCTGGAAGTTTTACGCACAAACGAAGAACTGAGCAGATTAATGAATCATCCGAAGATCATCAAAGAAGATAAAGTGAAGATCATCGAAGAAACATTCGGCGGTCATGTATCCCGCGAGATCATTGGACTGATGACATTATTGATCACAAAAGGTCATTACCCGGATACAGTGTCCGTATTTGAATACTTTATCGGACTTGTAAAGGAAGAAAAGAAGATCGGTATCGCAAATGTGACGACAGCTTTTGCGCTGAGCGACAAACAGAAAAGTGATATCGAGAAACGTCTGCTTGAGACAACACAGTATGAGACATTTGAGATGAATTACGATGTTGATGAAAGTCTGATCGGAGGCATGGTGATCCGTATCAAAGACCGTGTTGTGGACAGCAGTATTAAGACGAAGCTCTATGAATTATCAAAACAGTTGAGAAAGATCCAGATTCACTAGAGCACAAAAAATAGAAGGAAGGTGGATTCGCTCCATGAATTTAAAACCAGAAGAAATCAGCTCTGTCATTAAAGAACAGATTAAAAGATATGCATCAGAGTTAGAAGTATCTGATGTTGGAACGGTTATTCAGGTAGCCGATGGTATCGCGCGTATCCACGGACTGGAAAATGCAATGCAGGGAGAATTGTTAGAGTTCCCTGGAGAAGTATATGGTATGGTATTGAACCTTGAAGAAGACAACGTTGGTGCGGTTCTCTTAGGTGATAACAGAAACATCAACGAAGGTGATACTGTAAAGACAACAGGCCGTGTAGTAGAAGTGCCGGTCGGTGATTGCATGTTAGGCCGTGTAGTAAACGCGTTAGGTCAGCCAATCGATGGAAAAGGACCGATTCAGGCAACATCTTTCCGCCAGATCGAAAGAGTTGCTTCCGGAGTTATTTCTCGTAAATCCGTAGATACTCCATTACAGACAGGTATCAAAGCGATCGACTCCATGGTGCCGATCGGAAGAGGACAGCGTGAGTTGATCATCGGTGACAGACAGACCGGTAAGACAGCGATCGCAGTCGACACAATTATCAATCAGAAAGGTCAGGGCGTAAAATGTATCTACGTTGCGATCGGACAGAAAGCATCTACTGTTGCAAATATCGTTCAGACTTTTGAAGAACATGGTGCAATGGATTATACAACAGTCGTTGCATCTACAGCAAGTGAGCTGGCACCTCTTCAGTACATTGCACCATATGCAGGATGTGCGATCGGTGAAGAGTGGATGGAAAATGGAGAGGACGTTCTCGTAGTATACGATGATTTGTCCAAACATGCGACAGCTTACCGTACACTCTCCTTACTGCTCCGTCGTCCACCAGGACGTGAGGCTTATCCGGGAGATGTATTCTATCTGCACTCTAGATTGTTAGAGAGAGCAGCAAGATTATCTGACAAATTAGGCGGAGGTTCTCTGACAGCACTTCCGATCATTGAGACACAGGCAGGTGACGTATCTGCATACATCCCTACAAATGTTATCTCTATCACAGATGGTCAGATCTTCCTCGAGACAGAGATGTTCAATGCTGGTTTCAGACCGGCGATCAACCCGGGTATTTCCGTATCCCGTGTTGGAGGTTCTGCACAGATCAAAGCGATGAAAAAGATCGCAGGACCGATCCGTATCGACCTTGCACAGTACCGTGAGCTTGCTTCTTTCGCACAGTTCGGTTCTGAGCTTGATGCAGATACGACAGAACGTCTTGCACAGGGTGCCCGCATCAAAGAGATGTTAAAGCAGCCACAGTATCAGCCAATGCCGGTAGAATACCAGGTTATCATCATTTATGCGGCAACACAGAAACATCTGCTGGATATTCCGGTAGAAGATGTGCTTCGTTTTGAAAAAGGACTGTTTGAATTTATTCAGACAAAATATCCGGAAATTCCAGAAGCAATCCGTACAGAAAAAGTAATTTCTGACAAGACAGAAGAAGCACTTGTAAAAGCAATCAATGAATTTAAATCAGAATTTTAGTGCGGTAGCGATTACCATTCAGGTGAGAGGAGAACTATATCATGGCATCAATGAGAGAGATTAAAAGACGTCGAAGCAGTGTGCAGAGTACACAGCAGATTACAAAAGCCATGAAACTTATTTCTACTGTAAAGCTGCAAAAAGCAAGAACCCGCGCGGAAAATTCAAAAGCATATTTCGAATGCATGTATGCGACGGTGACTTCCATGCTTGCAAAAGCAGGAAACATTGAGCATCCATACTTGCAGAAGAGCGACTCTAAGAAAGTCGGAATCGTAGTTGTGACATCAAACAGAGGTCTCGCAGGCGGATACAATTCTAATATCGTGAAACTGATTACTGGAAGTGGAATCGAGAAAGAAAATATCCGTCTGTATACGGTCGGACATAAAGGTGCAGAAGCATTGGAGAGAAAGGGATATGAGATCGTGGAAGATTTCTCTGACGTGATCGAAGAACCTTCTTACAGTGATGCACAGGCGATCAGCAAAAGACTTCTGACTGATTTTGCGGCAGGGGAGATCGGTGAGATCTATGTGGCATACACATTCTTCAAGAATACTGTAAGTCATATTCCGACACTTACAAAATTACTTCCGGTAGACACCGCTGCAATCGCAGAGGAGGAAAAAGAGGGAGAAAGTTCTGTGGATAAACTGACACTGATGAACTTTGAGCCTGAAGAGGAAGTGGCAGTCGGACTGCTTGTTCCAAAATATATGACAAGCATTCTCTACGGAGCCTTTGTAGAGGCCGTTGCAAGTGAAAATGGTGCGCGTATGCAGGCGATGGATTCTGCGACAAACAACGCAGAAGAGATCATCGAAGACCTGGCATTGAAATATAACAGAGCCCGTCAGTGCGATCACTCAGGAACTGACTGAGATCATCGCGGGTGCAGAGGCATTGTAGTATTGGAAAACAGATTAGGAGTGAAAAGATGGCAGAGAGAAATATAGGTAAAATCACTCAGATCATCGGCGCGGTATTGGACGTAAAATACGCCGAGGGCCAGCTTCCTGAGATTAACGAAGCGATTGAGATCACAAGATCCAATGGCGAAAAGTTAGTTGTAGAAGTTGCGCAGCATCTGGGAGATGATACAGTAAGATGTATCGCCATGGGTCCGACAGACGGACTTGTGCGCGGAATGGATGCGGTTGCGACAGGTGCGCCGATCACAGTACCGGTTGGAGAACATACATTAGGACGTATCTTCAACGTACTTGGAGAAGCAATCGATGAGAAACCGGCTCCGACAGACGTGGAATATGAACCGATTCATAGAAAAGCGCCTACATTCGAGGAGCAGGCAACCGAAGCAGAAATGCTGGAAACTGGTATCAAAGTAATCGATTTACTTTGTCCATATCAGAAAGGTGGTAAGATCGGACTGTTCGGTGGTGCCGGTGTAGGTAAAACAGTATTGATCCAGGAACTTATCACAAACATTGCAACAGAGCATGGTGGATATTCTGTATTTACAGGTGTAGGAGAGAGAACCCGTGAAGGAAATGACCTCTACTACGAAATGACAGAATCAGGAGTTATCAATAAGACAGCATGGTATTCGGACAGATGAATGAGCCACCTGGAGCTCGTATGAGAGTTGGTCTGACAGGTCTGACAATGGCAGAGTATTTCCGTGACAAAGGTGGAAAGGACGTACTTCTGTTCATCGATAACATCTTCCGTTTCACACAGGCAGGTTCAGAGGTATCAGCGCTTCTTGGACGTATGCCTTCAGCCGTAGGTTACCAGCCTACACTTCAGACAGAGATGGGAGCTCTTCAGGAACGTATCACATCTACAAAGAACGGTTCTATCACATCCGTTCAGGCTGTATACGTACCTGCCGATGACTTGACTGACCCGGCTCCGGCTACGACATTCGCCCATCTGGATGCGAAAGTCGTACTTTCCCGTGCGATCACAGAGCTTGGTATTTACCCGGCGGTAGATCCACTGGAGTCTTCATCAAGAATGCTTGATCCACATATCGTAGGCGAAGAGCACTATAATGTAGCCCGCGGTGTGCAGGAAATTCTTCAGAAATACAAAGAATTACAGGATATCATCGCAATGCTTGGTATGGATGAGCTTTCCGAAGACGATAAGCTTACTGTATCCCGTGCGAGAAAGATCCAGAGATTCTTATCACAGCCGTTCTTCGTTGCGACACAGTTCACAGGATTTGAAGGACGTTATGTACCGATCAGTGAGACTGTTCAGGGATTCAAGGAGATCCTCGAAGGAAAACACGATGATATTCCGGAAGGTTACTTCCTGAACGCAGGAAATATTGATGACGTACTTGCTCGCGTGAAGTAGGAGGGAGTTCCTATGGCAGAGAGATTTGAATTGAAGATCATCTCTCCGGATGAAGTATTCTACGAAGGCGAGGGGACATTCCTCGAATTTGTATCGGTCGAAGGAGAGATGGGTGTATATCAGAACCATATTCCGCTTACAACGATCTTAGAGCCTTGCGTTATGAAGATCCACAATGAATCGGAAGTGAAGAAAGCAGCAATCCTCGGTGGATTTGTTGAGATTCAGAAGGATAAGATCACGGTACTTGCAGAAGATGCACAGTGGCCGGAGGAGATTGACGTAGAGCGTGCAAAGAAAGCGGAAGAGCGTGCAAAAGAGAGACTTGCAAAGAAGGACGGAATTGATGTACTCCGTGCGGAAGTCGCACTAAAGAAAGCGATTGCAAGGCAGAACGCAGTAAAATAACAAAGAGTGACGAGACAAAATACGTTCTGAATGAGAGTAGATTTCA
>ENA-OQIC01000639-OQIC01000639.1-human-gut-metagenome-genome-assembly--contig:-NODE-639-length-14746-cov-2.903003_pt1 | contig 14746 bp, 19 predicted proteins | sample MGYA00242572_ERZ504736 | MGnify/ENA primary metagenome ERZ504736 (study PRJEB26092, sample SAMD00036201) | human gut metagenome | host: Homo sapiens | study: EMG produced TPA metagenomics assembly of... | reverse complement strand
TCGATCGATGCTCAGACGTACGTAGCTGTACTGCCCGTTTTTTTCCAGCGTCACATACCCATGCCTTCCTGCTTTTACATTACGTATCCGAGCCCTCTTTTGAAATTTTCCATCCATTTTCCACAAACTGCGATACAGGCGCAGGAATTTGATAAAAAGAGTTATCATACTTTACCACATATTCCTGAAAGTCTCCATTGTACTCCTCCGGCGCTTGATATTCCTTTACTTCTTTCGGTATTTCCTCTGAAATCGGTTCTTCCTCATTCTCCGGTTCCCGATAATTTTTCATCCGTACCTGATACAGCACCTCATCCTCTATATGAAATACCAGCTCTGCTTCCTTATATTTTCCATATTCATACGTAATATAGATATCCTCTTTTTCCTCGTACTCATCCGTAGGTGTTCCGAATTTGTCTGTCACCTGAACAAGCGTGCTTTCTCCCAGTGTAATTCCTGACGGAAGCTGATAATAAGGAGCTTTCTCTTCATATTTTAAAAGAATTCCTCCTACATAACACTGTTTTAAAGGCTTCTTCTCCCCCTCAGGATTTACAAAATCCACAGAAATCTCCTGCTCCTGATTTTTTAAAGTTTCTCCTTCTATATAAGCTTCTCCGTCCAGCATGGTCTCTTCCTGCTTTTCGTCAATACTCCATCCCTTTTCTTCCCATTTGGACAGCTCCGCAGGCAGCTTCCATACATCTTCTCCTATGGAAAATTCAAAATCCCAAAGATTTTCAGATAAGGAAACCTCCGGCTTTTGATTTTCTTCCTGCTGCAAAGCTTCCTGTGGATTTGGAGTGTTCTCTTTCTTCTCGCATCCCCCTAAAAGTAAGAAAGACATGAAGCATAGCAATATTCCTTTTTTTCTCAAACCGCCCTCTCCTCTCTTTTCTTTTATCCTCATTATTACCTGCTATACAGCATCTTAACACAAGCCCTTCCTCTTTTCCATGCAAAATGCACATACATCTTTCTTTTTCTCATAAACTATAATGAATATCCTTACAAGGAGCTTACCTTGAAAAAATTCTTTCAAAAGAAACGCCGTCTCCTACTTTTCGGTTCTGCGCTTTTCTTTCTCTTTGGCATCTGCTTTTTCTGTTTTAAAAGCTGCTTTATCTCTCCTGATGCACAGTTTGAACAATTTACAGATAAGCTTTTCGAAAACGAGTTATCCTCCAACACCCTAAATCTTCATTATACTTTAGCAAACCCTGAAAAATATGGCATCAAGGAAAAAGAAATCAGTCTGGGTGATATGTCGCCGGAAAGCTTTGAAAAAGGAAAAGAAGACCTTAAAAAGCTGCAAAAAAAGCTTAATTCCTTTTCTCCTGAAAAGCTTTCAAAGGAAAATCAAATCATCTACGATATTTTAAGGCTGTCCTTCGCTACACAGCTTTCCGCAGCCGATGATTATCTTCTGGCAGAACCCCTCGGAGCAAATCTGGGTATTCAGGCACAGCTTCCTGTTCTTCTGGCAGAATACACCTTTCGTTCTCTTGATGATATCAAAGACTATTTTTCCTTACTTGCCTCTATACCCCAATATTTTAAAAGCATTGTCAGATTTGAAACAGAAAAATCCAAAAAAGGACTTTTCATGAGTGATACAACTGCCGACAGAATTATCGAGCAATGCAATACCTTTGTGGAAAATACAGAAACAAACTATCTGCATACCATGTTTCAGGAACGTGTGCAAAAATTACAGGAAGAAAAACAAATCAGCAAAAAACAGGCTTCCTCCTACATAACTATGCACCAAAAGCTCTTAAAAGAGTCTGTTTTTCCTTCTTACAGCCTTCTGGCACAGGAGCTTGAACATTTAAAAGGTACAGGAAAAAACAAAAACGGGCTTTCTCACCTTCCCAAAGGAAAATCCTACTATTCCTATTTGATTAAAAATGATGTGGGAGATTATCGCAGCATAGACGAAATCGAAAAAGATTTATATCAGCAGCTTTTGCAATATTATAATGATGTGCAAAAATTATCACAGGAAAACCCTGCTTTACCGGAAAGCTTAAATACCGAAACTGCCGTAGAAATGGTTGAACCTGAAAAAATTCTTGCGTTTCTGCAAGATACTATTACAAAAGATTTCCCTGCTCTTACAGTGAAGGATTATGAAGTGAAATACGTACCAAAGGCAATAGAAGAATTCTCAAGCCCTGCTTTTTACCTCACTCCCCTATTGACACTCTCAATCCAAATACTATTTATATTAACAAAGGTTCTTCTGTTTCCTGTCCTGAGCTTTTTACAACCTTGGCTCATGAAGGCTTTCCCGGTCACCTGTACCAGACTCTTTACTTTGGTAAGCAAAACGCATCTCCCATCCGAAGCTGTCTGAGCTGCAGCGGCTATATAGAAGGCTGGGCAACTTTTGTAGAAGACCGTTCCTACCGATATGCGGCGGATTTTTTAAATATCAGCCCTGCCTCCATGGAATTTCTCCGCTTAAACCGCTGTATCAGTCTCTGTCTCTATTCTCTCCTTGATATCGGCATCCATGACAAAGGCTGGAATTTCACTGCGGTTTCTGAGATACTGTCTTCCTTTGGCGTTACGGAAGAGGACGTTTGCCATGAAATCTTTCAATACATTGTAGAAAATCCCGCAAACTATTTAAAATACTATTTGGGATTTCTGAATTTTTCTTCCTTAGAAAATACAATTCGGGATTTAGAAGGAGATGCCTTTGACCTGAAAAAATTTCACAAAAATGTTCTGGAAATAGGTCCGGCTCCCTTTCCTGTTTTGAAAAAATATCTGCTCATGAAATATTAGGTTATAAATGAGGCTGTCGTATTAAGCCAAAATCTTGATACCCTTAATACAACAGCCTTATTTTTTTAATCATTTAATTTGGTAATAATTTCCGTAATCAGCTTCTTAAACTGCACAGCCACTCTGTCTGCCGTTTCCTGTACCTCTTTGTGGTTTAATTCTTCTTTTGACATTCCTGCTGCCATATTTGTAATACAGGAAATTCCGCCGATTTCCACTCCCATATGGCGTGCTGCCATTGCCTCACATGCCGTACTCATGCCCACTGCGTCTGCTCCCCATGTTCTTGCCATGCGGATTTCTGCCGGAGTTTCATAATTGGGCCCTGTAAACTGTGCATAAACACCTTCTTTGATGTCAATATCCAAGTCTTTCGCCGCTGTTTTTATAATTTCCTGTATTCTCTTGCTGTATACTTCGCTCATATCCGGAAATCTCACACCCAGCTCATCTAAATTTTCCCCAATCAAAGGACTTGGCACACCGGTTGTAATATGGTCTGTAAGCATCATAAAATCTCCCGGCTTAAACTCAAAGTTTACACCGCCTGCCGCATTGGTTAAAATCAGCTTTTTCGCTCCTAAAAGAGCCATAAGTCTGGTTGGAAGCACCACGTCTGACATGGCATAGCCTTCATAATAATGCACACGTCCCTGCATAATTACAACAGGAGTTTTCCCTACATATCCAAAGACAAAACGTCCCTTATGCCCTGCCACAGTCGAAGTTGGAAAGCCTTCGATTTCTGTATAATCAAGCGTCTGCACCACATCGATTTCATCTGCATAATCACCCAGACCGGAGCCTAAAATCAGAGCCACCTCCGGTTTAAAATCTACTTTTTTCTGAATACTCTCCAAACATGTCCTTAATTTTTCATACACTGCGCTCATAATAATTCTCCCTTCTTTCACTCAATATCTATAATTGCCGCTATCAATTCTTTTAATTTCTTATACTGTTCAAAAGAAACAAGAAGCTGATTTCCTTCCTTACTGATAAGACCTTCCTCCAAAAATTTCTTTACAGAACGGTTAATGGTTTTTACACACAGTCCCGTAGTGTCAGAAAGCCCCTGTCTGCCGCCCCGTACCCGCAATATGCCGTTCTTTGCATACAATTCATATCGCTCTGTCAAAAGCATTGCCAGACGGTCTGAGCCTTGGAGAAATAAATATGCCCTGCTCTTTCTTCCGTCCTCCAGTAATGATTTGCCTGTAAGCTTTGCTTCCAGCTTTAAAACACGCAGATCCGTCAACAGCCATTTTTCATACTTTGCCTTTGCAATCTTCACAATGGTACATGGTGTGGCAGTTTCCAAGGTCGTCATATAAGTATCCAAATCCATAATGATTTCCATTCCGCCCAGAGCATGTACACAGTCAAAGCTCATAAAATCATAGGTAATGCCATAAATTCTGTAATCTGTTGCCTTAATCGTACCTCTTCCTACAAAATAAATGGTATCAATCGGTGTGTTTTCCCGCACAAATATTTGCCCTTTTTCCATTTCCTCTACCTGAAAACATTCCATAAGCCAAGCCGGCGCTGTCTGAAAATAATCCTCAAACTGCTGTTGTGTCTCTCTTTTACATTTTTTCAAAAATGGCAGTACACTATACAAATATTTGTTTCGCATTTTTATACCTCTTTCAGTCTTCTTACAAGCTCTGCTTTCACTTCATCATTTGCAAACGCCGCATGAACTGCATTTTCTGTCATACGTACCAGCTCTTCATCTGTAATTCCGTAATTCTTCTGCACAAATTCCATTTCCTTTTGTATACTGGAATTACTTACTGTTCTGTTATCTGTATTTATGGTAACACATAATCCTGCATCCAGAAACTCTCTCATTGGATATTCTGATTTACTTGCCACTGCCTTTGTCTGAAGATTACTGATTGGACACATTTCAATTCCAATCTGCTTTTCTTTGCACATTGCCATTGCATCAGCATGTCCTCTTAATGCAATTCCGTGGCCTATTCTGGATGCTCCACACTTAACTGCCTCTATGACATTTTCTACTCTTCCACATTCTCCTGCATGAATGGTAAAAGGCAGCCCCAGTTTTTTTGCTTTCTGAAATAATTCTGTGAAATTTTCCATAGGAAATGCAGCTTCATTTCCTGCCAAATCCACAGCACAAATTCCTTCCCCTAAAAAGCTTCTGGCTGCTTTCATCATCTGTAAATTATCTTCCTCTGTATGGTGACGCATAGCACAGGCAATTACATTATAATAAATTCCACATTCTTTTTTGGCTTCCTCCAGTCCTTCTAAAACAGACTGTATTACCCTCGTACAATCTAAGCTCTCATTCACAGATAACAGAGGTGCAAAGCGAACTTCTACATATTGAATGTTATCCTGCTTTAAGCTTTCTAAAAAAGCTTTTGAAGTACGCTTTAAGCCTGTTTCTGTCTGCATACAGGACAAAGGCAGGTCAAATTTTTCCAGATATTCCGCAAGATTTCTGCAATCATCCCGAACCTGAAGCTCCTCCTTCTTTACATCCCTGCCTAAAAGCTCACGAATAATTCCCATTGGCAATGAGCCGTCCAAATGACAATGAAGCTCCACCTTTGGAAGTTTTATGATTTTTTCACTTTCCATTCCTGCTCCCTTCCGGCAGATATTTCTCTGCTAAAATAGCATAAGCATCTTTCAGCCTAAGGTGAAGATGCTTATACGAATTATCATTTCTTAATTATTTAATAGACTCAACTGTTACAACGTTAACCGGAAGCTTGCTTGCATCATCTGCTGCGGTATCATTTGCAACCTGAATAGAACCATCTTTTAATGCTGCATAAATTTCATCATATTTTTCCTGTGTGAATTTTTCAAACTTAGATGTTTCCATTGGTAACTGAACACCGTCATCTGCTGCGCCTAATGTGATAGATTTTCCACCTTCAAATGTTCCGTCATAAACAGATGCCACTGCATTGTAAACAGAGTCACTTAATGTTTTCATTGCAGAAGTGATAACTGTTTCAGACTCTACGGACTGGTCAACGTCTACACCAATAACTTTCTTACCTGCACCTTCTGCTGCTTTCATAACAGAGTTACCAACTCCGCCGCCGCATGCGAAAATACATTCTGTTCCTTCGCTGTACCAAGCTGCTGCTTTTGCCTGATTTTCAGGAGAAGCGTCAAAGTTACCTACATAAGTATATTTAATGTTGATGTCACCCTGTGCAAGACCTAAGTCTTTTGCTGCTGCGTCTGCACCCTGAACAAATCCGTAACCAAAACGAATAACTGCCGGTACTGCAATACCACCCATAAATCCTAACTGTCTGTATCCTTCTTCTACTGCTGCGTATCCTGCTAAATATCCAGCCTGTTCTTCTGCATAGAAAATAGAAAGTACGTTTTCTTTAATTTCCGGAGCTTTATTTTCGCCTTCTACCGGAGCTGCATCAATAATAACAAATTTTGTATCCGGATATTTTGTCTGTGCTTCAAAAATCGGTCTTTCAAATAAGAAGCCCGGTGTTACAATAACCTTTGCTCCGCCTTTTACTGCAAGGTCAATAGCTGTTAAACAAGCCTTATCTGATTTTTCTGAAGGTTTGTAATATTTACATGTGATATCATTCTCATCTGCATATTTCTTTAAACCTTCCCATGAACCCTGATTAAAGGATTTGTCATCAATCGTTCCAACGTCTGTGATTAACGCCAGTTCGTACTTGCTTCCTTTGTCCTCTTTTTTCCTTCTTCAGATGCACCCGGTTTTTCTGCACATCCTGCCATTCCTAATAACATTGCTCCTGCCAGCACTAAGCTAATCAGTTTTTTCTTCATGATTTTTCCTCCTAAATTTTAATAACCTTTTACACTTTGCCCTTTAATCAGGGAAATTGCTGAACTTGTGCCAATCTGTCGCATCCTGCTTCCAGAAAGGCCTCCATATCCTCCACACTCTTAACTCCGCCTGCGGCTTTCATTTTTACGTGTGGTCCAATAAACTTCTTAAACAGAAGAATATCTTCCATTGTAGCTCCACCTGTTCCAAATCCGGTGGATGTCTTAATGTAGTCTGCACCTGCTTCTGTAACAGCTTTGCACATAGCAATCTTTTCTTCCTCTGTTAAATAGCAGGTTTCAATAATAACTTTTAAAATTTTATCGCCGGCTGCCTGTTTCAGGCTTCTAATTTCCTCGGTAACCTTATCAAAGTCACCGTTTTTCACATCTGCAATGTTGATTACCATATCTACTTCAGATGCTCCATCTTCAATCGCCTGCACTGTTTCCGCAACCTTTGCTTTTGTAGTGCTGTATCCCAAAGGAAATCCCACTACTGTACAAATGTTAATTTTTTCCCCATAAGTGTCATGAATTCTTTTAATATAACTTGGGGGTACACACACAGAAGCGGTATGGTACTCCATAGCTTCTTCACACAGCTTCTGAATATCTTCCCATGTTGCAAAAGCTTTCAAAAGTGTGTGGTCTACATGACTTAAAATTTCACTTGTGTTCATATAATTCCTCCTTATCTTAATATTTTTCTATTCCTTTCGGAGTAACTCTGGCATAAACCAGAGGTTCCTTCTTGGGCGCTTCCTCTTCTATGAAAATAGATTTTTTATACTTTTCTGCCGCTGCTTCAAATAATTCTTCCTTTGATGTATAGAGCGCAGCAAGAACATCGCCTTTTTCTACTTTTTCTCCGGTCTTCTTATGTAAAATAATACCCGCAGTATAGTCAATTTCACTTTCCTTTGTCTCTCTGCCAGCGCCTAACATGCAGATGCAATTCCACAGCCCTCTGCATCAATGTGCGTAATATAGCCGTCTTTTTCTGCCTTTACTTCATAGACATAAGGCGCTTTTTCAAACTTCTCAGGGTTTAAGATAACTTCCGAGTCACCGCCCTGCGCTTCTACCATAGCTACCAGACGTTCCAGAGCGCACCGCTTCTTATTGCATTCTCAGCCAAAGCTCTGCATGCTTCCTCTGTACCCTTTCCTGCAAGATAAAGCATATTGGAAGCCAACTGCAAGCACACCTCTGTTAAATCCGCCGGACCTTTTCCTTTTAAAGTTTCCACAGCCTCGATTACCTCAAGGCTGTTTCCAATATTGTGACCTAAAGGAATGTCCATATTCGTAATCAACGCAGCCATTTTCTTTCCTGCGTTTTCTCCGATAGATACCATTTCCTTCGCCAATGCAATGGAGTCCTCCACGGTTTTCATAAAGCTCCGCTTCCTGTTTTTACGTCTAAGAGAATACCGTCATTTCCTGCAGCCAGCTTCTTACTCATAATTGACACTGCAATGAGCGGAATACTGTCTACTGTTGCCGTTACATCCCGAAGGGCATACAGCTTTTTATCCGCAGGAGCCAGATTTCCCGACTGTCCGATAACGGAAAGACCTGTTTTATTCACCACATCAAAAAATTCTTCTCTGTCTAAAGAGGTTCGCATTCCCGGAATTGCTTCCATCTTGTCCACAGTTCCGCCGGTATGACCTAATCCTCGCCCTGACATCTTAGCCACCTTTACTCCACAGGAAGCTACAATAGGAGCAATAACCAGTGTTGTTTTATCTCCTACGCCTCCGGTAGAATGTTTGTCTACCTTCATTCCTTCAATACCGGATAAGTCCACCATATCACCGGAATGCGCTACCGCCTGTGTCATTGCCAGAGTTTCTTCCTCGTTCATTCCTTTAAAATAAACTGCCATCAAAAATGCCGACATCTGATAATCCGGAATTTTTCCGTCTACATATTCGGTAATCATGTATTGGATTTCTTCTTTTGTCAGCGCTTCCCCATTTCTTTTCTTCATGATTAAATCATACATTCTCATAGCGATTGCCTCCTTTATCTGCTTCCTTTATCGTAAGGAATACCTTCTGCCTTCGGAGCCTGTGAATTCTTAGAGAAGAATGCCAGAACTACCAAAGTTGCAATATAAGGAATCATTTTATAAATTTCATTTGGAATTGGCAAATCCTTTAAAACAGGAATAGCAGAATATGCACTTGCCAAGGTTTTCATAATTCCAAAGAAAAATGCTGCCAGAAAAATCTTATTACTTCTCCACTGTCCGAAAATCAATACTGCCAATGCCAAAAATCCGTATCCTGCAACGCTTGCATTAAAGTTTGTGGAAGTCGGTACAACAAAGACCAAACCGCCAATTCCGGCAAGAACACCGGAAATAATAACACCGGAATATCTGATTTTATAAACATTAACACCCACAGAGTCTGCTGCTCCCGGATGTTCTCCACAGGCACGAAGTCTTAATCCAAATCTTGTTTTCTTAATTACAAAAGCTGCTACAAGGAAAATTAAAATCCCAATATAAGTTGTAATATAACAATTCTGGAAAAATAATGGTCCAATTACAGGAATATCTCCCAATACAGGAACTTTATCAATCTGGAAAGTATCTGTAAACTGAATTTGCTGCACTTCCTGAATGGTTCTTGCTGCAAAAATTGCAAATGCAGGAGCAAACATGTTCAGTGCAGTACCGCTGATTGTCTGGTCCGCTTTCATATTAATAGATGCAAATGCGTGAAGCAGTGAGAAAATTCCTCCGTAACGCCTGCAATCACAATGGCAATGAGCAAGAGCCCCTGTCCGCTTAAATTGCCTGTGTCATATTGATAAAAAGAACACCTGCAAAAGCTCCGATTACCATAATACCTTCTAGCGCAATGTTAATGACGCCGCTTCGCTCAGAATACATACCGCCAATAGCTACAATCAGAAGCGGGATGGCAAAAAACATTGTCTGCTGCATAATAAAATATACAATATCCATACTCCTACTCCTCCTTCTTCAGATTGCTGTTTGCTTTATCTGTCTGTTTTTTACTTTTTCCGGCTTGAATTTTATGAATGATACCTCTGAATAACAGGGACAACGCTCCACAGTAAATAATTGCCGCAATAATCATATCAATAACTTCCGGAGCAAAATCAAACAACTGCATATTGTAACCGCCTACGGTAAGATGTCCGATAAACAATCCGGCAAAAAGAATACCGATTGGATTAGACATTCCCAAAAGTGCTACGGAAATTCCTGAAAATCCTTCCGGTGCGATAATATCCAATACCTGAAGATATTTTCCCGAGTCTGCAAGATATAAAAGTGCGCCGCCGATACCGGATAATGCGCCTGCAATTACCATAGATAATACAATGTTTCTCTTTGCATTGATACCTGCATATTTACTTGCATTCGGATTTTTACCACACGCTTTCAATTCGTATCCGAAAGTAGTACGGTTTAAAATCACATAAATTAAAATTACAAAAGCAATAACAATAAGAATTCCTACATTGATATCGGAATTAGGAAAAATCTTGTCCAATCCCGCTTTCGGCAGGTTAGCAGTCGATGCAACTGCCATGGACTGGTTCTTTACCTGGTCATAAATGGTTCTCTGAATTAACATATTTACCATATACATTCCAATGTAATTCATCATAATAGAAGCAATTACTTCGTTTACATTTCGAAATGCTTTTAATAAACCGGGAACCATACCCCATAATGCGCCTGCCAAAGCAGCGCCTGCAATCGCTACGAAACAATGCAGTCCTGCCGGAAGGAAGGTACATTTTACACCGATTAAAATTGCCACATAAGCGCCAACGGTAAACTGTCCCGCGCGCCGATATTAAACAATCCTGTCTGAAATGCAAATCCAACAGACAGACCGGTCATAATAATGGGAGTTGCGTAATACAGCATCTGTCCAATTCCCTGAATACCGTCTGTAAATCCCCCCTGCAAAATCATCATAAATCCGCCGTATGCCTGACTCGGATTACTTGCGAGCAAAATAATAAGTCCGAAGAGCAGACCGCAGATAATCGCAAGAATGGATGAACCGAAACTTGCTATGCCTTCTCCCTGAAAATATTTTTCTTCTTATTTTTCATTGTTCACACTCCTTTTCGCTCCTGCCATGTATAATCCCAGTTCTTCCGTTGTAACCTTCTTCGGATCTACATCTGCAACGATTTCGCCTTCGTACATTACAAGAATTCTGTCACTTACATTCATAACCTCATCCAGCTCTAAGGATACCAAAAGCACTGCCTTTCCTGCATCTCTTTGTGCAATCAGCTGTTTATGGATATATTCAATAGCGCCTACATCCAGTCCTCGAACCGGCTGCACTGCAATAACAATATCAGGATTTCTGTCCAGCTCTCTTGCAATAATCGCTTTCTGCTGATTACCGCCGGACATTCCTCTTACAATGCTGTTTACACCCTGTCCGGAACGAATATCAAACTTCTTAATCAGTTCCTCCGCATAGCTGCGAATTGCATCAAATTTTAAAAATCCATGATTTTGGAAGCGTTTTGTAAAGTAGCTCTGGAGCACCAGATTTTGCTGAAGGTCATAATCCAAAACCAGACCATCCTTATGTCTGTCCTCCGGAATATGTGCCATACCATCCAAACATTTCTTGCGAATACTTTCATGAGTAATATCTTTTCCTTTTAGGAAGACCTGTCCCTCGTCAATAGGCATCATTCCCGTAATACCATATACCAATTCAGACTGTCCGTTTCCGTCAATACCTGCAATGGTAACAATTTCACCTTTTCGTACGGTAAACGATACATTCTTTACTGCTTCTTTGCCATGATGCTTTGACTTAATCGTCATGTTCTTTACTTCCAAAATAGCATCACCGGGCGTAATTTCTTTCTTATCCAGAATGAAATTGACTTTTCTTCCTACCATCATCTCTGACATGGCTTCTTTGGAAGTTTCCGCAACATCAATGGTTCCGATATACTTTCCTTTTCTAAGTAGCTGCATCGATTTGCAACCTCTTTAATTTCATTTAATTTATGTGTAATGAAGATAATAGACTTTCCTTCCTCCACCAACTGCTTCATAACCTTCATAAGCTCATGAATTTCCTGTGGAGTTAAAACAGCCGTAGGCTCATCAAAAATCAAAATATCATTATCACAATACAGCATTTTCAAAATTTCTACACGCTGCTGCATACCTACTGTAATATCGGAGATATACGCATCCGGATCAATTTTGAATTTATACCGTTCACTTAATTCCATAATTTTCTTACGGGCATCATCCATTTTCAGGACCCCGCCTTTTGTTGTTTCCCGTCCTAAAACAATACTTTCCAGTACGGTAAAATTATGAACCAATTTAAAATGCTGATGTACCATTCCAATTCCCAAAGCATTGGCATCATTAGGATTGTTAATCTTTACTTCTTTTCCATTAATTTTAATTTGACCTGCTTCCGGCTGATACAAACCAAACAGAACACTCATCAGTGTAGATTTACCTGCTCCGTTTTCACCCAGCAGTGCGTGGATTTCACCTTTTTTTACGCGCAGGGTAATATCATCATTAGCTTTAAAATCACCGAACTGCTTCGTAATATGGTTCATTTCAATTACATATTCCACGTTTTTTCCTCCTTTTCTTTTATTTCAAATTAAATGAACTAAAGCCACAGGGCAAAAGCTCCTCTAAAGTCATGACTCTGCAAGTATTTTCCCCATTGGCAAGAATAATCTGAAATTCTTTTGGGTCACAAAATTCCATCATTACCTGCCTGCACACCCCGCAAGGTGAGCACATTACATTTGCATCCTCTCCGTCTTTTGCACCCACAATGGCTATTTTTTCAAATTCTCTTTCTCCCTCTGAAACCGCCTTGAAAAAAGCAGTTCTTTCCGCACAATTTGTAGGTGTATATGTGGCATTCTCAATATTACAGCCCAAATAAACTTTTCCGCTCTTTGTCAAAAGCGCTGCGCCTACTTTAAAATTTGAATAGGGCGTATATGCCTTTAATCGGGCTTTTTTTGCTTCCTCCAGCAATTCAAGATTGTCCATATTTTCCATCTCCTATTTTAAGATTTCATCCTTAAAGCTGGTTCCATCCAATCTGCTGTCAATTCCAAAGATGTCCAATATGGTTGCAGCGATATCGGAAAATGTTTTACGAGTTCCCATATTTACCCCTTTTTTCACCTGCTCGCCATAAGCTAAAAACGGTACACATTCTCTGGAATGGTCTGTTCCCTTAAATCCTGGATCGCATCCATGGTCTGCTGTTATCATTAAAATATCCTGCGGCTGCATTCTCTCCATAAAAGTTCCCAACTGCTTATCAAAAACAGTTGCAGCCTTTGCATATCCCTCAATGTCATTTCTGTGACCATAAAGCATATCAAAATCCACTAAATTCACAAAGCATAAGCCATTAAAATCTTTATCTTGAAGCTGTATGGTTTTTTCCATTCCATCCACATTTCCCTGAATACGCTGAGTATGAGCAATACCCTTCCCTGCAAAAATATCATAAATCTTGCCCACACCATAAGTATCGTATCCTTCTTTTTGCAAAACATCCAGCATAGTGTCCCTTGGCGGTAAAAGTGAAAAATCATGGCGATTTGTAGTTCTTTGGAAATTTGGCGCTTCCCCTACAAACGGTCTGGCAATTACACGTCCTACGCCATGTTCCCCTACCAAAATCTCTCTGGCAATTTCACAATATTTGTACAATTCTTCTACCGGAACAATGTCCTCATGTGCAGCAATCTGGAAAACACTGTCTGCCGATGTATAGACAATCAGCTTTCCTGTACGAACGTGCTCTTCTCCATAGTCTCTGATAACATCCGTTCCGGAATAAGGCTTGTTGCAAAGCACTTCTCTGCCTGTTCTTTTTGAAATTCATCTAAAACTTCCTTTGGAAATCCATTGGGATAAGTAGGAAGAGCATTCTCAGACACAATACCTGCAATCTCCCAATGTCCGATTGTCGTATCTTTTCCTTTTGATGCTTCCTGCATCCTTCCATAGCTTCCTACTATATTATCTGATTTTTCCAGATAATCCACACCATCAATACAAGAAAGTCCCAATTTTCTCATATTCGGTGTATCGTATTCCTTTGAATGGGTAATTGTATAGAGTGTATTTGCACCTTCATCTCCAAAATCAGCCGCATCCGGTGCATGTCCAATTCCAAAACTGTCCAATACAATCAAATATACTCTCTGCTTGCTCATCATTCTCGTCCCTTTCTTTATTATCCTGCTCACTACGCTCATATAATTTTATTATATAGTATCTTATATCCCCAAAAAAGGACTTATGTCCTTTTTTGAAATCTTTTATAATTTGCCAAAATTCGGCACAAGAAAATACCTCTATAACTAATATATACCAATAGCTTCACTTTTATAAAGAAGAATAACAAAAAACACAATGGCTTTCATCTTTGAGAACCATTGTGCTCTTTGTTTAAAATCTGAAAATAGAAAAGCTCCCCCTGTTGGACTCGAACCAACGACACTGCGGTTAACAGCCGCATGCTCTACCGACTGAGCTAAGGAGGAATATTTATCTTATTCGGCTCCCTAGTGTGTGGTGTTGCAGACCTTTGCCTTACCACTTGGCTATGGCACCATATTCACTTTTTATTATATGTAAGAAATCTTACATAATGACTCCAAGGGGATTTGAACCCCTGTTACCGCCGTGAAAGGGCGGTGTCTTAACCGCTTGACCATGGAGCCTGGTAGAAAATTGAATTTGATATCGGACTTCATGTTTCCGAAAACTCCCCCTGTTGGACTCGAACCAACGACACTGCGGTTAACAGCCGCATGCTCTACCGACTGAGCTAAGGAGGAATAAAGGTTTGCACCTTCAAAACTACATACATGTTGACATTTCCTTGAGATTCATTCTTCCTGCGATTCTTGGTCAAGCCCTCACCCGATTAGTAACAGTCAGCTCCATGCATTGCTGCACTTCCACCTCTGCCCTATCTACCTCGTCGTCTTCAAGGGGGTTTACTTCTTTCGAATGGGATATCTCATCTTAAGGGGGGCTTCACGCTTAGATGCCTTCAGCGTTTATCCCTTCCGGGCTTGGC
>ENA-OQIC01000638-OQIC01000638.1-human-gut-metagenome-genome-assembly--contig:-NODE-638-length-14755-cov-1.547853_pt1 | contig 14755 bp, 22 predicted proteins | sample MGYA00242572_ERZ504736 | MGnify/ENA primary metagenome ERZ504736 (study PRJEB26092, sample SAMD00036201) | human gut metagenome | host: Homo sapiens | study: EMG produced TPA metagenomics assembly of... | reverse complement strand
TCACAAAATTTAGAAGAACGGAAACGAAGATTTTTGTATAATATTTTCGCGCAGTTCTTGTTGACGGTGCTTGCAGGAAGTGGTAATATTGTTCGTGCAGACACATTATCCAGTTTGCTAAAAGATAATAAAACACTAAATATAGATGAAATACTGGGGAAAGGAAGCAAGTGTAGTATGGTGAAAGTAATCAAGAAAGACGGGACTTCAGAAGAGTTTAATGTACAGAAAGTAGTAGTCGCAGTCAATAAATCAGCTTATCGTGCATTGATCCAATTACAGATGCAGAGCTTGAATTTATCTGTAAATTTGTGGAAGAGAAAGTAAGAGATATGGGAGTGGAAGAAGTCCGGATTGCCGAGATGCACAACATCGTAGAAGGTGCATTGGAGAAAGTGAATCCGCTTGTGGCAAAGAGCTATCGCGATTACCGCAACTATAAGCAGGACTTTGTGCAAATGCTTGACGAGGTGTACAAAAAGAGTCAGTCAATTATGTACATCGGTGATAAGGAGAACAGTAATACAGACAGTGCGCTCGTATCTACAAAGCGCAGTCTGATTTTCAATGAACTGAATAAGGAACTTTACAAGAAGTTTTTCCTGACAACAGAAGAGATTCAGGCATGCAGAGATGGATACATCTATATCCACGACATGTCCGCGAGACGCGATACAATGAACTGCTGTCTGTTTGATGTAAAGAACGTGCTGAGCGGGGGATTTGAGATGGGAAATCTCTGGTACAATGAGCCGAAGACACTGGATACAGCATTCGATGTGATCGGAGATATTGTTCTAAGTGCAGCAAGCCAGCAGTACGGTGGATTTACTGTGCCAAGTGTAGATGATATCTTAGAGCCGTTTGCAGAGAAATCATTCCATAACCATGTGGAGAAATATCTGGGACTTGGAATCGAGCGGGAGAAGGCAGAAGAGGTCGCATGGAAAGATCTGGAAAAAGAGATGGAGCAGGGATTCCAGGGGTGGGAATACAAATTTAACTCCGTATCTTCCAGCAGAGGAGATTATCCGTTTATTACAGTGACAGCAGGAACCGGAAGAAGCCGTTTTGCAAAGCTTGTCACGATCACGATGCTGAAAGTCAGAATGAACGGACAGGGAAAAGAAGGTCATAAAAAGCCGGTATTGTTCCCGAAAATCGTATTCCTCTATGATGAGAACCTGCATGGACCGGGAAAAGAACTGGAAGATGTATTTGAAGCAGGAATCGAATGTTCAAGAAAGACAATGTATCCGGACTGGCTGAGTCTGACTGGAAAAGGCTACATCGCAAGTATGTATAAGCAGTATGGTAAAATCATCAGCGATGGGATGCCGTGCATTTTTATCCCCATGGTACGAAAAGGGTGGTATGTATCCAAAAGATGAGACAGATACGCCGGTATTTGTCGGAAGATTTAACATTGGTGCAGTAAGTCTTCACTTGCCAATGATCTATGCAAAGGCAAAACAAGAGAACAAAGATTTCTATGAAGTACTTGATTACTACTTAAATCTGATCCGGAAGCTCCATATTCGTACATATGAGTATCTCGGGGAGATGAAAGCATCGACAAATCCGCTTGCATACTGTGAAGGTGGATTTTACGGTGGAAATCTTGGTCTGCACGACAAGATCAAGCCTCTCTTAAAATCAGCGACTGCTTCCTTTGGAATCACAGCATTCAATGAGCTTCAGCAGCTTCATAATAAAAAATCACTTGTGGAAGACGGCGCATTTGCACTGGAAGTATTAGAGTACATCAACAAGCGTGTCAACGAATTTAAAGAAGAAGATGGACATCTGTATGCAATCTATGCGACACCGGCAGAAAATCTCTGCGGGCTTCAGGTAAAGCAGTTCCGCAAGAAATACGGAATCGTAGAAAACGTATCTGACCGTGAATATGTCAGCAATGGATTCCACTGTCATGTGACAGAAGACATCACACCGATTGAAAAGCAGGATCTGGAGTATCGTTTCTGGGAACTCAGCAACGGAGGAAAAATCCAGTATGTGAAATATCCGATCAACTACAATAAAGAAGCAATCAAAGCCCTTGTGCGCCGCGCGATGGATATGGGGCTTTATGAAGGGGTCAATCTGTCTCTGGCGTACTGCGACGATTGCGGACACGAAGAACTTGCGATGGATGTCTGCCCGGTATGCGGAAGCAAAAATCTGACGAAGATCGACCGGATGAATGGATACCTTTCTTATTCAAGAGTCAAAGGAGATACACGTCTGAACGATGCAAAGATGGCGGAAATCGCAGAAAGGAAGAGTATGTAACATGCGATATCATAACATAACAAAAGACGATATGCTAAACGGGGATGGACTTCGTGTCGTATTGTGGGTGGCAGGCTGCTCTCACTGCTGCAAAGAATGCCACAACCCGATCACATGGGATCCGAACGGGGGATTGGATTTTGATCAGGCAGCAAAAGAAGAGATTTTTGAGGAACTTTCCAAAGATTATATCAGTGGAATCACATTTAGCGGAGGAGATCCGCTTCATGTCAGAAATGCTTATGATGTCAAAGAACTGGCAAAAGAAATCCGAGAGAAATTTCCACAAAAGACAATCTGGCTTTACACAGGTTCTCTCTGGGAGGAAATTAAAAACACGGAGATTGTGAAATATCTCGATGTGCTTGTAGATGGCGAATTCGAGTGTGATAAAAAAGATGTAAGTCTTCACTGGAAGGGAAGCGCAAATCAGAGAGTCATCGATGTACAGGAGTCTCTTCGCCAAGAGAAAGTGATCTTGCACGATTCCTAAAATTTCATTTTTGTCGGCGAAAATGTAAGCTTGTCCGGCAGAAAGACTGGGAAAGAAAACGATAGATTAGCCGGGACTTCTTATGATTTTCAGCATGGAGGAACCGGCTATCTGTTTCGGAATACAGAAACATAAAGAAGAAACAACAAGAGAGAAAATAGAAACGGGAGAAAACAAATGAAACGAATTGCAAAATTTCAGAAGTAAGTTACGAGCAGTTTACAGAAGGCTGGATTGATACTTTTGGTGCTACCAATGCAGAAGAAATCAAGACGATTTACGATCATATCAAACTTCCAAAGCGTGCTACTTCAGGATCGGCAGGATATGATTTCTATGCACCGGTGACATTGACAATGAAACCAGGGGAAACTGTGAAAGTTCCTACAGGAATCCGTGTGGAGATGGAAGAAAATTGGGTTCTAAAATGTTATCCGAGAAGCGGTCTTGGATTCAAATATCGTCTGCAATTAAATAATACGGTTGGAATTATTGACAGCGATTACTTTTACTCTGATAATGAGGGACATATTTTCGCAAAGATCACAAATGATACAAACGAAAATAAAACCGTTGAGATTCCAGAAGGAACAGGATTTATGCAGGGAATCTTTGTGGAATATGGAATCACAGTTGACGATGATGTGACAAGTGTGAGAAACGGTGGTTTCGGAAGTACGACACAGTCATAGAAAATGCGAAAACTGTAAAAAAGTATGATAAAGTACTTGCAATCCATAGATTTGCTATGCTATACTTAAACGGTCGTAAAAAACACGCATATGGCAATCTCTGCCGGTGCCAATATTCTTCAATGGATTCTGAATAGGACTTTCATCTGTATTTCATTTGAGAGAAAGATGACAGCCAGATAAGATCAGGACCGCATTATATATAGAAGAAACGGTTGCAGAGTACAGGAAATATGCGGAAGAAGTAAAACCAATGGAGGAAAATCATGAGCGTTATTTCAATGAAACAGTTATTAGAAGCAGGTGTTCACTTTGGACATCAGACAAGAAGATGGAACCCTAAAATGGCAGAGTACATCTACACAGAGAGAAACGGAATCTACATCATCGACTTACAGAAATCAGTTGGAAAAGTAGATGAAGCTTACAAAGCAATCTCTGACATCGCAGCAGAAGGAGGAACAATCCTTTTCGTTGGAACAAAGAAACAGGCACAGGATGCAATCAAATCTGAAGCAGAACGTTGCGGAATGTTCTATGTAAACGAGAGATGGTTAGGTGGAATGCTCACAAACTTCAAGACAATCCAGAGCAGAATCGCACGCTTAAAAGATATCGAAAGAATGGCAGAAGACGGAACATTCGACGTATTACCTAAGAAAGAAGTTATCGCAATCAAAAAAGAGTGGGAGAAACTTGAAAAGAACTTAGGCGGAATCAAAGATATGAAGAAAGCTCCAGATGCAATCTTTATCGTAGACCCTAAGAAAGAAAGAATCTGTGTTCAGGAAGCACACACACTTGGAATTCCGTTGATCGGTATCGCAGATACAAACTGTGATCCAGAAGAATTAGACTATGTAATTCCAGGAAACGATGATGCAATCAGAGCAGTTAAGTTAATCGTTGCTAAAATGGCAGACGCTGTAATCGAAGCAAACCAGGGTGTTACAGGAGAAGAAGAAATTTTTGAAGAAGTAACAGAAGAAGCAGCTGAAGAAGTAACAGAAGAAGCTTAAGATTGGAACTAAATGCTTCAGCCTGAATACAGGTTGAAGCATTTTTTAAAGAAACTATTATCAATGGAGGAAATGATCATGGCAATCACAGCTAGTATGGTAAAAGAATTAAGAGAGATGACAGGTGCAGGAATGATGGACTGCAAAAAAGCTCTTAATGAAACAAACGGAAACATGGACGAAGCAGTAGAATACTTAAGAAAGAACGGACAGGCAAAAGCTGACAAGAAAGCAGGAAGAATTGCAGCAGAAGGTCTTGTAAAAGCTGTTGTAAAAGATGACAAAGTAGCAGCAATCGTAGAAGTAAACTCTGAAACAGACTTCGTTGCTAAGAATGCTGACTTCCAGGCATATGTAGAAGAAGTTGCAAATCAGGCAGTAGCAACAGAAGCAGCTGATATGGATGCTTTCTTAAGCGAAGCATGGTTAGCAGACAACACAAAGACTGTAAAAGATGCTTTGACAGAGAAAATCGCTGTTATCGGAGAAAACTTAAGCATCAGAAGATTTGAAAAAGTAGTTACAGACGGATGTGTAGTACCTTACATCCACGGTGGCGGAAGAATCGGTGTTTTAGTAGAAGCTGAGACAGACGTAATCAACGACGAGATCAAAGCTTGCTTAAAGAACGTAGCAATGCAGGTAGCAGCTATGTCTCCAAAATACGTTTCACGCGATGAAGTATCTGCAGAATACTTAGAGCACGAAAAAGAAATCTTATTAGCTCAGGCTAAGACAGAAAACCCAGAGAAGCCAGACAACATCATCGAAAAGATGATTATCGGACGTCTCAACAAAGAATTAAAAGAAATCTGCTTATTAGATCAGGCATACGTACAGGATGGTGACTTATCTGTTGCTAAATATGTAGAAAAAGTAGCAAAAGAAAAACGGTGCTAACGTAACAGTTAAGAAATTCGTTCGTTTCGAAACTGGAGAAGGATTAGAGAAGAAAAACGAAGACTTTGCTGCTGAAGTGGCTGCACAGATGGGAAACTAAATATTTCTTATAAGTAAATCGAATTACACATAGAAATTACAGGGGGCGGTGATGAATCGTCCCTTTTCCTTTAGAAAGACAGATTGGTTTACTATCGCCAATCTGTCTTTTAATATATATAAAGTAGGTAGAGTCCAATAAAAAAGTACTATAATGGCATATGTTTAAAAAAGGTTAATGAGGAAAGGGAAGTCTAAGCAAATATAATGTCGAGGGAAATGAAAAGACAGGTTGAGGAACGACGTAAGATATTAGAGTAAAAATTTGAAGAAAAGTATGAATGAATTCCTGATATTTTGGGTTATACATGCTTTCGGACAAGTGAGAAGGGGAGTTTTACGGTTACGGGATTGACATGGGCAAAAGCGATTGCGGTAGAGTATGCATTATCAGAAACTGAGGTGAAAAAGAACCTATTTGAGGATGGATACTTGTTCTACTTGAATGAACTAGATGAAGAGCAGATGTTACAAGTTATGATACAAGAAATAGAAGCGTAGATATATCTCTGAATTGAAAAAGTTGGCGACACTATTCTATAGTTATTTAGGAAATATGCGCCCGGTTTATGAGATGATTAGAAGATATATACGAATTTGGACGTTACAAGATAAAAGGTGAACATTATGAATCAAGAAAAAATTGTTCAATTAAAACAAGGTTTAACAACAGCCTTTATTAATCAAAATACTTCTTCAAACTTGGCTTATAAGCCACAGTTTGTATCAAATAATTATAGAGAAGGAAGAAAAGTTATTTCATCCATCGAGGATGAACTTTTGTCATGCGAAGAATTTGCAATTAGCGTTGCATTTATTACTATGGGAGGAATTACACCGCTTCTTCAGACTTTGAGAGAACTAGAACAACGCGGGATATCCGGCAAAATTCTAACAACGGATTACTTGATGTTTAGCGATCCCAAAGCACTTCGTATCCTCGCAAATTTTAAAAACATTCAATTAAAAATGTTTATTACCGAGAATTCTAAAGAAGGATTTCATACGAAAGGGTATATTTTTAAAAAGGAAGAAATGTATCGAATTATTGTTGGAAGTTCTAATATGACATTAAGTGCACTTACAACAATCGTGAGTGGAATACCAAAATTGTTTCGACAGAACAGGGAGAATATACGCAAAACATTGTTGCTGAATTTGAAAATTTATGGAATGCGCAGCAATCACTACCATTCGAACAATTTATAGAAGATTACACTAATATCTACATAAAAAATAAAATTATTCAAAAGCAGAAAGAATTGGCGAAGCAAGCAGAAATTCCATCTTTAGAAGTATATCGTTTACAACCAAACTCTATGCAGATTGGTTTTATAAATAATCTTCGAAAAATTTATGAAACTAGAGAGGACAAGGCATTATTAATTTCTGCGACGGGGGAACGTGGTATATTTGTGATAGGTGGAAGAAACCTTGGATTTATCAGGGTTTCGGAAGCCTTGTCCTAGATGTTTCCGTGTGATAAATGTCCGGATTGGCTCCGGATGAGAAAACTTAACAGGTATTTTTACTGATAGGACTAAATTGACACAGAGAATTGAAGATTTAATCGGTTCCATATTGAAGTCAATATGGTCTTATTTTTTTATGCGTAAAAATGAGCCGGGCGGGCTTCATGCTTGCATGAAAGCACATTCGGCGAATGCGCATTACCGAGTGACTGTGTCACGAGGGATACCCAATGCGAGTGGCTCCCGATGGTGGAAAGGAGAGTTGAATTTATGATTTTAGAATTTATTGGCAGAGTTTTACTGAATGTTTTAAAGGCTATGGTATGGCTTGTGTTGTTCCTGCTTCGGTGTGTACTGGAACTGGCGAAACTGACATTATTGGTGTTTGGGCTAGTTGCAAGAGTATTTCTTGTGTTTGCTAAGGCAGCAGTCGATTAGGAAGGATTGGTGATTGGTATGAAAAAGAGATTTTTATTAGCAACTTTATCGGTGATTGTTGTTGGAGTTGGATGTTCAGGTTGTGGTTAGTCGGTGGGAAATGATTTGGCAACTACGGTGGAAACGAGTGTATCTGATATTGTAGCGGTAGATGAATCAGAGAATACAGAAAATAAGGATACATCTGATACAAGTCTTTCAGATATCGTAAATTCAGTAGTGCACGATGAGGAGACTGCTGTAGCTGATACCTCGAACCATGAAACTGAGATTCCTGAAACAGTTCTAGATAAGAAGGGATTGGAAAAAGAGACCACGGCGTCAGTAGAAGTTTCATCAACAAAAGAGGAAGAAACAACCGAAGCACCTGCTGAAAATTGTCCTTCTACAGATACTTCGGAGGAAGAACCAAAGGAAGATGTCGTGGATGACGAATTTGTTGCATATGATCCGAATTATGTTGTTTCACTGGCAATCGAAAAGACCAAGGCATATGGAAAAATACTTGTCTGGGAGAATCTTGACCGGATGCTTGCAGAAGGAAAGATAACCTAGGAGGAATATGATGAGTATTATCCATATGATGGATTGGAGAATAGCTATTACAGCGTATTTGTTGAGACAGATTTAAGTAAGGCATCAACCATTTCTGGAGAATTGCTTGGTTCAGAGGATGCAATTGCAAATTATATTGCAGAGATGATGGCATTGGAGACAGAACCATATTTTGCAATATCTTACGCTGGTACCTATAAAGGAGCAAATGGTGATTTTTATGAGTTCAGGTGTCATAGATGATTTGACTGTCAGAAGTGGCAGTTGCGATACATAGCTTCGAAAGAGGCAGTGAGGAAGGAGGATTTCCTGAATGGCAGAACATTTGAGAGCAGTAACTCTCCGCGGGCTGGCGTTAAGGCAAATAACGATATTTTTAAGGCGTAAGACGCAGAAAGGATTTTTTATGGAAGAAAAAACAAAGGTGACTGCAGCACCTACAATTGCAGAAAAGTGTGGCATTAAGTACAAAGAGGTGGATGGATTGTATTATCCGGTTTTGGAGAGTCGAAGCCAGAGAGTTATGCAAGCCTTGGAAAGTACGGACACCGTTATCTCGGAGTCTTGATGGAGAATGACCGTTATCTGTATAACAAGTATTTTATGCAAGGGGTACTTTTTGATAAGGCAGCGGAATATGAGAATTATGCATGGCAACTGTATGACACTGTTTTACAGGGAATAAGCAAGGTGAAAGAAATTGGTTTGGATACTTTGGAAGAAAAAGGATTTCAGGTAACATTTCAGGAAAACATGCAGGCGGCAATGACAGCAGATGAGATTGTAACAGAGGATTTGTTTGCAACAATTGATTACAACAAGCGTGTACGTCTGGAACATGCAAAGGAAAATATCGCGTTTGAACATGCGGAGACACAGAGAATGGAGGCATGAGTTATGGAAGAGAAAAGAATTTATTATGTGGGAATTGACCACGGGAATCATTTAATGAAAACATCAAACCATGTGTTTGAGAATGGTGTGGAAAGGCAGGCTGTAAAGCCTACATTTCAGGCTAATACACTGATTTATGATGGAGCATTTTATAAGATTGGAGAAAAGCGTAACAGTGTGAAGGACAGTAAGCTTGCGGATGATGATTATTATCTGTTGACACTTGCGGCACTTGCAAAGGAATGTCAGTCAGAAAATATTCCAAATGGTGCCAGAGTGGTGCTTGGAGTTGGACTTCCTTTAAAACAGTTTGCAACAGTCAGAAAACAGTTCGTAAGTATCTGAAGCGTGGAAGCCAGCCGGTGCATTTTAAGTTTGAGGATGTGGCATATGAGTTTACTATTGAAAATGTGATGGCTTTTCCACAGTGTTATGCAGCAGTGGCAGACAGGCTTGGCAGTATGAAGGGTGAATATCTGATTGTGGATGTGGGCTCCTGGACGATTGATATCATGCATGTGAAGGATGGTGTTCCAGTGGAAAGTAAATGTGAGACCTTCACGGAGTCCATGATTTCTGTTATTCAGGAATCAAGAGCAGAAGCAGTGAGATTTTTGGCAGGGAGATTTCGGAGAATGTGATTACAAATTATATCAGCAACTTTGACGGCAGTTATCCAGAGAAGTATGCAAGGATTATGGACGAGGCACTTGAAAAGTTTGCCAGCAGAGTGGAAGGCATCTTAAAGGAAAATGGACACGATACGGAATTTACCAACATCATTTATGTAGGTGGTGGAGCAAAGGCAATGGAGAAATTTGGAAAACATGGGGATAACATTTCTTATGTGACGGATGTCAGAGCTAATGCAAAGGGCTATGAGTTTCTTGCAAAACAGATGGCATAAAGGCAGGTGGTACACATGGTTATGGGATTTAGAGAGAGGCGGCTTGGCTGCCGTCTCTATGTGGACCGCCAGTCGGATGCAAATATTCTGAAAAAACTGGACAGGATGCTTGTGGATGGAAGCTTTTCAAATCAGACGGAGCTTATCAAGAGAGGTATCGAGCTGGCTTATGAAGAAGTGTATGGAGAAGAAGGTGCCAGGTCCTCCGGTATGTCTGATGTTGATATAAAGAAGCTTGCAGGAGAGATTGCCGGGGCATTGAAGCCTGAAATCGAGAAGTTACTTGTGGAGTATGAGGTGAGAGTTGCCACAGCGGAAACACCAGCATCACCAACACCCGCTTTAGCATCAACGCATGATGCACCAAAGGATAATACGGCATCTGTCCCTGATGATGAAGTCATTATTCCAAGTCAGACATTCAATTTTCTAAAAGGACTGAATGATGATTAGGAAGCTACGTCAGCGACGTCGAATTGACGACAATGGAATCCTGAATGACGGCTGATTGACGTCATTCATATATAAAATAAATATATCTGACGGCAAACTGACGCCAGTTGGAGGACGGTTTGCTGTCGGTATTTTGGCACGAAATGCGTGCCATATATTGGGTGCAGGAGCTCCTGCCAAGACGAAAAAATGGTAATTGCGGTCAGCAATTATATTTTTTGAGGGGAAAGGTCTGACCTTTCCCGAATCTTGCAAAACAAGTGAACAGCAACAGAAGCATTTTTGAGGATTTGCTATAAGCAGTTTCTGAAGAAGAATAAAAAGGAGGTCACAGCCATGAGCATGGTAAGTGAGATTGTGATGCAATTAATTTTGAGGATCGGAGGTTATGTGTATGGCAGATGGAAATAGAAAGTACAAGTCTGACAAAAAGCTATATAAGGTTTCTTTTAAGTTGTCGGAGGAAGATAAGCGACTGTTGGAAGATGGGGCGCAGAAGGCTGGAATAAATATCAGTGAATACCTGCGCAATCTGGTGCGTGGTGGTGGAAATGTGGATGCATCTTTTACGACAGACAGGGGGATTTTTATCAGACAGATAACAGGAATTGCTACCAATGTGAATCAGATTGCGAAGGTAGTAAATACACAGGGATATGGTTACATGAGGGATATCCTTGCAATTAAACAGGATTTAGAAGATGTTAAGATGTTGATGCAGGAGGTGCTTACGGTATGGCAATCACTAAGATACAGTGCCTGAATGAGGCACATACCGGGAACCCGGCGGCACATCTTAAGAATGCTCTTTCGTATATTCAGAATCCGGAGAAAACAGAGGAAAATGTTCTGGTTGGCAGTATAAACTGCTGCCGGATACAGCCTTTGAGCAGATGATGGATACGAAGGTTACTTTCGGAAAAACAAATAAGCGACAGGGATATCACATTATCATTTCCTTTGCACCGGGAGAAGCGACAGAGGAACAGGCGCTGGATATCGTGGCATGTTTTGCACAGGAATACCTGAAGGATAAATATGAGGCAGTATATGCGGTTCATAATGACAAAAAGCATATGCATGGGCATATTGTTTTTAATAGCGTCAGTTTTGAAACGGGGATGAAGCATGAGTGCAAAAAAGGGGAATGGAAGCACCGTATGCAGCCGATTACAAACAGACTCTGTAAAGCGTACGGACTGTCCATTGTGCCAGCAGAGTATGTGAAGGAGCCTAAGAATTTATCAAGGAAGGAATGGGAGCGTGAACAATGCTTTCGAAAAATGATTCTGGCAGATGCAGAGTTTTGTCAGAGTCAGGCGGGAAGCTTTGACCATTTTATATTCCTGATGAAGAGAATCGGGTATCAGTTTGAGTATGGAAGTACCTTTCGGTAAAGATTCCGGGTGGTAAATGGTATCATGAACTGGATAAGCTGGATGAACGCTTTTCGGAAGAAAAATTCCGATTTTATCTGGATATGCCCTTTACCCGTCCGGGATTTGTTGTGGGTAATACTGTGGCAATTCATAAACGTGGAATAACAGATTTTCAGATGAAGTATTACCGCAGAATCTATCAGGCGAGAATGGTGGAACAGCGTCGATTTGATAAGCATTCTGCATATCCTGCGAAGGAACTGGAGCGTATGAATCAACTACAGGAACAGTATCTTTTCCTTGTGAATAACAATATCAAAACAGTGGAGGGACTTGTGACTTACTAGGTTCTGGGAGAGCGGGATGTAGAGAAAATCTCTGAACGTCAGCAGGAATTGTATCAGCAGAACAGAGCAAGAAAACGCACTTGCAAAACAGAGGAGGATATTCGTGATTACCAGATGTGGCATGTGGGAGTGCAGGAGGAATTGGACAATCTTAAGGCGGAGAAGAAAGCACTTAATAAGAATCTGAAGATTGTTGAAGGGTGTGTAGAAGAATATAAGAAGTTTTTAATGCTGGATTTTTCAAATATTGAGGATGAGATTCGTAATTCAATAGAAGTGCCAGAGTATCCGTATGAGGTGGAGAAAGATATTACGCTATCTGTTAATGATTCAGTGTCTGATATGGGTATGGATGGTATATCAGTAATGAATGAATCAGAAGATTATGATACTTCGCTAGGCGTAGAGGTATGTGAGCAGATTTCAGCAGAAGATACCATGGATGCCACAGTAGGAGTTGGTGGCGAAGCGAATATTATGGAGGAATATGCTGATGATTGGTCAGATGATAAAGGCAGCTATGAGGCATACAAAAAGATGACACCTTTGGAAAAGGCTCAGACGTATGGATTCAGGGAACTAAAGAGTTACGACACAGTTAGGTCTATTGTACAGATGAAATTTCTGGACATGGGGCATATTGCGGATGTCGACGAACTTCTGGAAGAGACGGATTTGCTTTATAAGGGCATGTGTGAATTGGTTGTCAAAAACAAAACAGAAGAGATATTGGATGAGATTAAACAGCGGGGAATAGCTTTTGATGATTTGTCTGTTATCGAGAAGGCAAGGATGTTACAGTTTCAGCCAGATAATAATTCATACAATATTCAGCTATATAGTGCTGTTTGCAAGGCATGCGGAGCTGATACTTCTGACGAGGATAAGATATTTGAAGATTATCAGGCGATTTATGAAAAGACATTGGAGATGCAACCAGAGTGGAGTGTGGAAAGAAAGGATGGAGGCAGAGAGAGGGCGCGATAGGTGTGCCCTCTGTCAATATAGGGCTTATTGATTGGAAATTTTGATTGGAGACATTTCCTTGAAAAGTAAAAACAAAGTTGACGATATAAAATTCTGGTTTTATAATAGGGTTATGGAAAAGGTAAAAAATTGTCGATAAAATTTCAAATGTACCAATGGAGGAATGCATATGTCTAATTTTGGTTTGCCTGAATATGATAAACACAGAGAATGGATTCGTAATGCGAGAAATCGTAACATGAAGTGGGAAGAGATTGATTATGCGGGGCGTGGTAATGATGAAGGATTATCAGAATTCCTAACCCAACAGTCCTTATTGAATTTTTGGAAAGAAGTTAGTTGCAGTGAATGGAAAGAACTCGTTCGCTTACAAAAGAGGCAGAAGAGCAGACACAGGTTATAGATTATCTTAGTGGTCAGGCTATGATTATGGGTGAAGGCGAACATAATGATGTTACGGTACCAGCAGATCCACAATCCGCATGGCAGTTATATAGAAAAAAATTGATTAAGGGTGGTTTTAAAGAAGAAATCGTTGATGAGATGGAGAGAACTACATTAAAGATTTTGAAGAGACTGAGCAGTGATACAACCGAAATGAAGCCAGTTAAGGGATTGGTTATTGGTAACGTTCAATCTGGAAAAACTGCTAATATGGCAGCTTTAATGGCTATGGCGGCTGACTGGGGATGGAATATGTTTATAGTTTTATCTGGAACCATCGAAAATCTTAGGCAACAAACACAAAACCGGTTATTAAATGATTTAAATTGTCAGGGCAATCTCAATTGGAATGGTTTAGAGCAATTTATCTAAAAACCAATGCTAGGACAAAGAACACAGGATTTACACTTTGATAAAACGTCAAAACAGAGATATTTTACAGTTTGTCTGAAAAATCCGGGAAGACTCAGGGGCTTATACAATGGCTGCAATCTGATGGTAATAAACAAAAACAGATGAAGATACTGGTTATAGATGATGAGGCTGACAGGCTGGTATTAACACAGCAAATGTTAATAGTTCAACGATTAGAACAATTAATAGATTGATAAGAGATTTGGTAAATTGGAAGAAATGAGAAATCGCAGGAAATCAGTAATAAATATAAGGCGATGAATTATATTGGATATACAGCACGCCATATGCAAATATATTAAATGAGGCTGGGAAGATTCGTTATATCCTAGAAATTTTATATCAACATTAAGTGTATCAAAGGAATATTTTGGACCACAACAGATATTTGGACTTGAGGGCGGTGATTATGATTATGATGGTTTAGATATCGTGAGAATTATTGATGAGGATGATCTGCTGACAATCAAAGAAATTCATGAAGAAGGGTCTCCGTATGTTCCGCTTGCGTTAAGATGCTATATGCTGGTTTCTGTGTGGCGTAGTGTATGAGAATATGGGGATACGGAAAGCCGATTAGTATGCTGATACATACAAGTCAGAAAACTGATCATCATCAGAATATTGCAGAAGCGGTCAGAGATTGGATTGTGAGCAAAGATGTAGATGAGATGATTAGAAGATGTGAAAAAGTATGGAATACAGAAACCAGTCAATTTACAGTTGAAAAGTTTAGAGAACAATATCCACAATACGATAGGAAGGATGAAGAAATAAACAGATATCCTTCATTTGAGGACATACGTAAGGAAATTACAATTTTGTTGAGTAAAGAACCAACTAATATTCCATTGGATGAGGACGATGAGTTCGCATATCACGAAGGAATTCATATGTGTATTGATAATTGCAAGAATAATGGAATTACCGACGATGGAATGTATGTCAGATTGGCATATCCTACGGC
>ENA-OQIC01000637-OQIC01000637.1-human-gut-metagenome-genome-assembly--contig:-NODE-637-length-14768-cov-2.235503_pt1 | contig 14768 bp, 22 predicted proteins | sample MGYA00242572_ERZ504736 | MGnify/ENA primary metagenome ERZ504736 (study PRJEB26092, sample SAMD00036201) | human gut metagenome | host: Homo sapiens | study: EMG produced TPA metagenomics assembly of... | reverse complement strand
AAATCCCTTTTCCAGATCCTTTTCAATGGTCACCCAGGTCACCTTCTCAGGCAGTATCTCCTCAATCAGCCCGGCCACTCGATGAGGCAGACGCCGTCCCCAAAGAAACAGTCCTCATAACCGATTTCGTCCATTTCACTCACATCACCGATACGGTACACGTCAAAATGGTACAGCGGAAGCCGACCGTCCTCATATTGCTGCAAAATCGTAAAGGTGGGGCTGTTCACCGGCCCTCTATGCCCAGACCCGCGGCAAATCCCTGCGTAAACACAGTCTTTCCCACACCCAAATCACCGCTCAGGCAGACAATCTGTCCCGGCTCTGCTTCCCTTCCCATCTTTCTTCCCAGCTCATATGTTTCTTCCGGTTTCCGCGTCTCGATTACCATTTCCTACCTCGTTTCATACTTACTTTACGCCCTTCATGGTCAGTGAAATCCTCTTCTTGGCCAATCCACGCTCAAATTTTTACATCCACAACATCTCCCACACTGACAGCCTCCAGCGGATGCTTGATGTACTTGTCTGTCATCTGGGAGATATGTACCAGGCCGTCCTGATGAACGCCGATATCCACAAAAGCGCCAAAATCAATGACGTTGCGCACGGTTCCCTTTAGCACCATTCCCGGCTCCAGATCCTTCATCTCCAGAATATCGCTTCTGAGAATGGGCCTTGGCATCTCATCCCTGGGGTCCCTGGCAGGCTTTTCCAGCTCTCCGGCAATATCTCTCAGGGTAATCTCTCCTATACCCAGATCCTGCGCCGTCCTCTTATAATCCTTTATCTTCCGGCTGATTCCCAGAAGTCCTCCTCCGGACAGTTCCTCAGGCTTATAGCCCAGCTTTTCCAGGAGCTTCCCGGCTGCGTCATAGCTCTCCGGGTGGACGCTGGTTCCGTCCAGAGGATTCTCTCCCCCGGTAATGCGCATAAAGCCCGCGCACTGCTCAAATGCCTTTGGTCCCAGCTTGGCCACCTTTAACAGCTGCTTCCTGCTCTTAAATGCCCCGTTCTCTTCCCTATAGGCCACAATGTTCTTGGCCAATGTTTTATTGATGCCGGACACATATTCCAACAGGGAGGCTGATGCTGTATTCAGATCCACTCCCACCTTGTTCACGCAGTCCTCCACCACGCCTTCCAGCGCCTCGCCCAGACGTTTCTGGTTCATATCATGCTGGTACTGGCCCACGCCGATGGACTTGGGGTCAATTTTCACCAGCTCAGACAGCGGGTCCTGGAGACGTCTGGCAATGGATACCGCGCTCCTCTGGCCCACGTCAAAGGCAGGGAATTCCTCGGTGGCCAGCCTGCTGGCAGAGTACACGGACGCTCCTGCCTCATTTACAATCACATACTGGACCTGTTCTCTGATTTCCTTCAGCAAATCCACGATAATCTGCTCCGACTCCCTGGACGCTGTGCCGTTTCCCACGGATATGAGGGAAATATTGTATTTTTTAATGAAAGCCTTCAGTATCTTTTTGGATTCCTCCACCTTGTTCTGAGGAGCTGTAGGGTAAATAACCACTGTATCCAGCACCTTTCCCGTGCTGTCCACCACGGCCAGCTTACATCCGGTGCGGAAGGCCGGATCCCAGCCCAAAACCACCCGTCCCACAATGGGAGGCTGCATCAGAAGCTGTTCCAGGTTTTTCCAAATACCTTGATGGCGCCCTCCTCTGCTCTTTCCGTCAAATCGTTTCTGATTTCCCGCTCTATGGAGGGGCCGATGAGGCGGCCGTAGCTGTCGGCTGCCGCTTCCTTAAGGATGGGCGTGGTATATGGGTTGTCCCGGACAATGGTCTGCTTTTCCAAATACCCCAGAATCTGCTCCTCAGGAGCCAGGACCTTCACGGTCAGCATCTTTTCATTCTCGCCCCGGTTCAGGGCCAGGATGCGGTGGCCGGCAGCCTTCTTCACAGGCTCCTCATAATTATAATACATCTCATAGACAGACTGGGCCTTCTCATCCTTGGCTGAGGACTGGATAACGCCCTTGTTCATGGTTATATTTCTGATATAGGTGCGGAAAGCCGCGTTATCTGAAATGCGCTCTGCCAGTATGTCCCTGGCTCCCTGTATGGCCTCCTGGACACTGGCCACGCCTTTTTCCTCCGATACAAAACCGGCTGCCGCTTTCTCAACAGGCTCAGCTGTCATCTGCATGCTGATAAGGTCGGCCAGGGGCTCCAGCCCCTTTTCCTTGGCAATCATGGCCCTTGTCCGGCGTTTGGGCTTGTAGGGACGGTAAAGGTCCTCCACCGCCACCAGGGTCTGGGCCTCCTTTATCTTAAGCTCCAGCTCCGGGGTCAGCTTCTCCTGCTCCGCAATAGAGGCAATAACCTGGCTCTTGCGGTCTTCCAGGTTGCGCAGGTATTTTAACCGCTCCTCCAGATTGCGCAGTACCTCGTCGTTTAAGGAGCCGGTTGCCTCCTTCCGGTATCTGGCAATGAACGGAATCGTATTCCCCTCATCAATGAGTTTGACGGCTGCTTCCGCCTGATGGCGTCCGATATTCAGCTCTTCCGCCAGTTTTTTAATAATATCCATGGTAAACCTCGCATATCTGTAATCTAACTAACTGTTATATTATAGTGCATCCCAACCGCTTATGCAAGTTCTGGCAGAAAGTCTCCGACGAAAGTTCTACACCGGAGTTTCCGCTGTAAGTTCACTTCAGTCCCGAAAGTTCCCCGTATATGGAAAGCTTCTTCATCTGGACAGTGCCGGTAATTCGTGATAAAATAGCCAGGATAGCAGTCACCATATTTCGGCGCAGCACAACCCGCTGGGCCTGACCAAAGAAAGGTTCTTATTCAGAATGATGAATGATACTCATAATAACCAGAAATCGCCTTCAAACAATCAGAAAAAAAACTTCACGTCCTCCGAGCGCCTTGCCACCTGTTCCATGATAGCAGGCATCATCGGAATCGTGTGCAGCCTTTTCTATCTGCCCATGTCACTGGCCTATAACCAGACCGCCATGCCCACAGGCCTTGTCTGCGGCGTCATCGGCATCCTACTTGCCCTCATGGCCAGAAACGCCGATATGAGCCCCAGGAAAGCCTTTAATGCCAGGGCCATTGCAGGGCTGGTATTAAGCGTCATTGCCATCACCCTTACATTTTTCTTTTTCTATGCCCTGGCCAGCTACTATGAGGCTCTCAGCGACCTGTGACCGGTCCTCAGATTAATGAGTTCATCAACCGTCTCCAGGAACAGCTGAACCAGCAGATGCAGCTGCCCAAAACCACCGGCTTTATCTGGTTTTAGTGCCTGCTCCGTCCCCATTGACGCCGGTTTCCATTCTATTGCTGACGGTTCTCCCTTCGTTCATCCGGCTCAGCGCGGCCAGAGCGGAAGCAGGTCCACGCCTCTTACCACCAGCATATAGTTCTTGTACACCCAGTTCGCCAGCGCAATGGCTGCACCGGTGTAGACCAGAAATTTCTCATGCCCCAGATAATATCTGGGGTTTTTGGCCGCCCTGGACACCGCAAAGCTTACCAGTTCAGCCGTCAGCACCACTGCCATATAGCAACCAGGGATGGTACCGGATACTCAGGAGCAGATTGCCGGCGAGCAGCGCCCGAAACGCTCTGGTGCCGCCGCAGCCGGGACAGTAAAGTCCCGTTAAAAGATGAAACAGGCAGGGAAATCCCTGCCTTGCAATTTCACCGATAATCCGGCTTATGACCGATGCCATATGCTACAGCACCGCACGTATCATCTGCTTGATACCGTATTCAGACCGCTCCTGTTCCCTGGAGTCATAGGAAACAGCCGCTTTCCTGAATTCACCCTCTGCCATCTGGGCGGTGAGGAACGCGAATTCATCCATTCCGTAAAGCTCGATTACCTCCACCTGGCCGAAGGCGTTCTTTACATCCTGCTCCTTATTGCGGTAGGAACCGGCCGCCCTGACAAAATACCTGAACTGTGCCTGGTCCATGGATTCGATAGCCTGTTTTTCGTCTGTCCAGCCCATGGGCACGTTCTTTTTGAGATTCTGAGCCGCCTCAATGATATCAGCCACCACCGCGCTTCCCGTTGGAAGCTTTCCGGCGCCGCTGCCATAGAACATGGAGGTACCCAGCATATTTCCCTTCACCAGGATGCCGTTGAATACATCATTCACAGAGTACAGGGACTGGTCTTGTTAATCATCACCGGCGCCACATAGGCCAAAACCCTGCCGTCTTTTATTCGGCTGGTTCCAAACAGCTTCACCGATGTCCCCATCTTCTCCGCATATTTAAAGTCGATATCCGTGATCCGCGTGATGCCCTCGGTGTAGATATCCTCATAATTCACTTCTTTCCCTGTTGCCATGGCTGTAAGAATGGCAATCTTGCGACAGGTATCATGGCCTTCCACATCCGCCTCAGGATTGCGCTCCGCATATCCCAGATTCTGGGCTTCCTTCAGGGCATTTTCAAAGGATTCCCCCTCTTTGTCCATCTTGGTCAGGATAAGTTGGTGTTCCGTTTAATATACCCGTGATTTCCTCGATGCGCTCACCCATGAGACAGCGGTAAAGAGGCGGATAATAGGGATACCGCCGCCCACGCTGGCCTCAAAGAAGAAATTCACATGCTTCTTCCTGGCAATGGCCAGAAGCTCTGTGCCGTGAGCCGCCACCAGCGCCTTATTGGAGGTGACCACATTCTTGCCCGCCATGAGGCAGGCCTTCACGAAGGGATAGGCAGGATTCAGTCCGCCCATGGTCTCCACCACAATCTTCACTTCCTCGTCCTGCTGAATCACCTTGAAATCATGGACAATCTTGTCTGCCACCGGACTGTCCTGGAACTCCCTTAAATCCAGAACATACTTTAACTCCACTTCCTGTCCTGCCTGGCCTGCTATGACATCCCTGTTCTTGTCAAGGATCTCCGCCACGCCGGAACCAATGGTACCATACCCCATAACTGCTGTCTTAATCATAATCTTCCGCTCCCTGTGTTTTATTCTCCTCTGATATTGAAAGGCACGACCCGGTCATTACTCCCTGGCAAGTATTTTGACGTAATGGATTCCGTCCAATACTTCCAGTTCCTCTATCATGCTGGATACATTGCCTGTATTCTCCCTTACCTCCACGCTCAGCGTAAGCGTTGCCACGCCGTTGACCGGAATGCTCTGGTGAATAGTCAGTATGTTGGCCCTGTACACAGCCACCACGTGAAGCAGGTCACTGAGAAGTCCCTGTTCATCGTCCATCTGCACCACCAGGGTAATGGTTTTCCCCTTGGTGTTGTCATAGAAGGGAAATATGTCATCCTTGTACTTATAAAAAGAACTCCGGCTGATTCCCACCTTATCCGTGGCTTCCTGCACCGTAATGGCCCGTTCTGTCTCCAGAAGCTTCTTGGCCTCTACAACCTTCAAAAGAACCTCCGGCACGGCTTTCTGCTTCACCACAAAGTATTTGCTTTTGTCTTCCATTGTTCAATCCTTTCGTAGGCCCGCGTGTATGTCCGTATTGGAAATACATCTGTACTCACGAGGAAGATATTAACACATTTTTAATTTTAAATGCAACTGTTTTTCTCTAATTTTTCTTGATATACAGAGGATGAGGGATACACAAAGGACCGGAATTTTCCGGTCCCCTGCGCATTGGTTCTATTCTTATGCCTCATCTTCCCTGACATTCTTATCCGGGCATCCCAGACTCATCCAGCGAAGATAGGCGCTGATAAAATTATCAATTGCCCCGTCGAGCACAGCGTCCACATTACCGCTCTCCTCGCCTGTACGGTGGTCTTTGACCATGGTATAGGGCTGCAGCACATAGGAACGTATCTGGCTTCCCCATCCGATGTCCTTCACATCCCCGCGGATGCCCGCTGCCTTGGCCGCCTGTTCCTCCTGTTTTACCATAAGGAGCTTTGCCTTCAGCATCTGCATGGCCTTCTCCTTGTTCTGGAACTGGGAACGCTCATTCTGGCAGGTTACCACGATTCCTGTTGGAAAATGGGTAATCCGGATGGCTGAGGACGTCTTGTTGATGTGCTGTCCGCCGGCGCCGCTGGAGCGGTAGGTGTCCACGCGGATATCGTCGGGGTTCACCTCAATATCTATGTCCTCCTCAATATTGGGCATAACGTCGCAGGACACAAAGGAGGTCTGGCGTTTGCCCGCGGAATTAAAGGGCGATATACGCACCAGACGGTGCACCCCGTGCTCAGAACGCAGATATCCGTATGCATTCTCACCGTCAATCTGCACGGTGACAGATTTGATTCCCGCTTCCTCGCCGTCCAGGAAATCCAGTACATGGGCCTTAAAGCCTTGCTCTCAGCCCAGCGGCAGTACATGCGGTACAGAATGCTGCACCAGTCACAGGACTCGGTTCCGCCTGCCCCTGCGTTCAGGCGCAGGATGGCGTTATTGGAATCATACTCTCCGGAGAGCAGGAGCTTCATCCGCATATTCTCCAATGTTTCCTTAAACTGTTCCAGCATCTCCTCAATCTCAGGAATCAGAGAGGAATCATTTTCCTCGTATCCCATCTGAATCATTACCTGGATATCCTCATACTGCTGTTCCAATGCCCGGTAGGTATCCACCTCATCCTTCAGGTTCTTGGACTCCCTGACCATCCTGGTGGACTGCTCCGGATCGTCCCAGAAGCCAGGCTCCTCCATGGACTTATCTAATTCCGCGATTCTTCTGACCTTGTTGTCCAGGTCAAAGTGAATCCCTCACTTCCACTAATGGCTTGTCATACGTCGATAACGTATACTTAAAATTATCTAACTCTACCACAGCTTCACCCACTTTCAATCTATATTTTGTGAGCCCCTGAGCAGGGCTGTTTCATGGTTATACGCAGTCATTTTCATAAAGGCCGGTGTTCAGATGATATCACACCGGCCTGGTATTTCGTCGATTATTTAATTCTTCCGTGGCACTGTTTGTACTTCTTGCCTGAACCGCACGGGCATGGGTCGTTAGGGTATATCTTCTGCTCCACACGCTTCTTGGGCGCGCTCGGGGCAGACGCATCCTTGTTCGTGCCGGTCACCTTGGCAGCGGGTTCACGCTCCACCTTCTGCTCCACGCGGATATGGAACAGGATACGGATTGTCTCCTCCTGGATGGAAGCATCATGGACTCGTACATCTCATAACCCTGCATTTTGTATTCAACTACCGGATCCCTCTGGCCGTATGCCTGGAGGCCGATGCCCTCACGCAGCGCGTCCATGTCATCCAAATGCGCCATCCACTTGTTGTCAATTACCTTCAGCAGAACCACGCGCTCAATCTCACGAATCTGCTCCGGCTCCGGGAACTCGGCTTCCTTTGTCTCGTAAAGCTTGATGGCCTCTTCCTTCAGATTGTGCTTAAGCTCATTCTTTTTCATGGACTTCTTCTGTTCGTCGGAAAGAGTTACCGGCTTCAGAGGAATGACCGGGAGAAGGAGGTTGTTCAGTTCCTGTAAATCCCACTTATCCGGAGTCTGGTCATCGGACACGGAGATATCCACTGCATTCTCCACTGTATCCGTAATCATCTTGAGTACAAGATCGCGCATGTTGTCGCCGTCCAGCACCTTGCGGCGCTCTGCGTAGATAACCTCGCGCTGCTCATTGTTGACCTCGTCAAATTTAAGGAGCTGCTCACGGATACCGTAGTTGTTGCTCTCTATCTTCATCTGTGCCTTCTCGATGGCATTAGACAGCATCTTATGCTCAATCTGCTCTCCCTCAGGCACACCCATGGCCTCAAACATAGCCATAAGGCGGTCTGAACCAAAGAGCCTTAAAAGATCATCCTCCAGGGACAGGTAGAACCTGGACTCACCCGGGTCTCCCTGACGTCCTGAACGTCCGCGCAGCTGGTTGTCGATACGGCGTGACTCATGGCGCTCCGTACCGATAATCTTAAGACCGCCCAGTGCCTTGGTTTCCTCGTCCAGCTTAATATCCGTACCACGGCCCGCCATGTTGGTGGCAATGGTAACAGAGCCGTGGATACCTGCGTCTGCTACGATTTCAGCCTCCAGCTCATGGAACTTGGCATTCAGTACTTTATGGGGAATTCCCTTTTTAGTCAGCATCTTGCTCAGAAGCTCGGAAGTCTCAATGGCAATGGTGCCACCAGGACAGGCTGTCCCTTCTCGTGTGCTTTCTCCACCTCGTCCACAACCGCCTTGTATTTCTCTTTCTTTGTCTTATATACGGCGTCCTCCAGATCCTTACGAATCATAGGCTTGTTGGTAGGGATGACGATAACGTCCATGGCATAGATGTTGCGGAACTCTTTTTCCTCTGTCTGGGCAGTACCCGTCATACCTGCCTTCTTCGTATACTTGTTGAAGAAGTTCTGGAATGTTACGGTAGCAGGGTGCGGGACTCCCGGCGCACATTTACGTGCTCCTTAGCCTCGATTGCCTGATGAAGTCCGTCGGAATAACGGCGGCCGGGCATAATACGGCCTGTAAATTCATCTACAATCAGGACCTCGTCATCCTTTACAACATAATCCTTATCCCTGAACATCAGGTTATTGGCGCGCAGAGCCAGGATAATGTTATGCTGGATCTCCAGGTTCTCAGGATCTGCCAGGTTTTCAATATGGAAGTACTCCTCCACTTTCTTGACACCCTGTTCTGTCAGGTTTACTACCTTATCCTTTTCATCCACAACGAAATCGCCTGTCTCCTCAATCTCCTCGCCCATGATGGCGTCGATCTTGGAGAATTCCTTGGATACGGTACCTCTCTCCAACTGGCGGGCCAGTACATCGCACACCTCATACAGCTTGGTGGACTTGCCGCTCTGTCCGGAAATGATAAGAGGCGTCCTGGCCTCGTCAATCAGCACAGAGTCAACCTCATCGATGATACAGTAATCCAGGTCGCGCAGCACCAGCTGCTCCTTATAAATGGACATGTTATCGCGCAGGTAATCGAATCCCAGCTCATTATTTGTCACGTAAGTAATGTCGCAGGCATATGCTCCTTACGCTGTTCACTTGTCATGTCGTTCAGTACAACGCCCACGGTCATGCCCAGAAATCTGTGCACCTGACCCATCCACTCGGCGTCACGCTTTGCCAGATAGTCATTGACCGTTACAATCTGGACGCCTTTCCCTTCAATGCATTCAGGTATGCGGGACAGGTGGATACCAGCGTCTTACCTTCACCAGTACGCATCTCGCAATACGGCCCTGATGCAGTACGATACCGCCGATCAGCTGTACAGGGAAATGCTCCATATTCAGAGTTCTTCTTGCCGCCTCACGGACAGTGGCAAACGCCTCCGGCAGAACGTCATCCAACGTGGCGCCTCTGCAAGCCTTTCTCTAAAGATTCTGGTCTGGTCACGCAGTTCCTCATCAGACATGGCCATCATCTCGGGACGCAGCGATTCAATCTTTGTCACGATTGGCCGTATCATCTTCAGTTCTCTTTCACTGTGAGTCCCGAACACCTTTTCAATCAAGTTCATGGTATACTCTCCTAACTTCTTCCTAGTATAATAGAAACTAATTTTCAACCAGCGCCTGTACCTGCAGCATCTGCCTTATCACCTATTATCTGTCTGCTGATTCCTGTCTATTCCCTGCCTTTCCACAATGCCTGTCATTGCGGACCTTTTGGATAAAATACTACAAATACTACGCCTATGATACAATCTTACTTATTGTAGCACTTGAGAAAGATTTATTCAACGGGTTAATGAAAAATTAACATTTTGTCCATATGCTCAACAATTCCACGTTATTTTACATGATTTACCCATTTTCATCCTGTTCACCGTTTTATGAAACAGAATCTATGCTCTCCTTTTTTTGAAGCGATTTTCTTCAGACTTATGGTCAACCAAGCAGATTGCACAAAATGTGTCGATTTTTTACCTATCCACATTATCCACAGAAGTTTATACACATTACCCCCAAAGTTATCCACATCACAGTTTGTCCATTTTAAGGCAAAAATAGTTATACACCAACTTATCCACATTATCCACAAGTTTATAACTTTTCATTTGCTCTTCCCCCTCAGACTTTGCATTTATTTTATTTTTGTACACTTCTGATAAACTTGAAAAGTACGAAAGAAAAAACAAGGTTTTCTCTTGACATTTCAAGGAGTCCTCTATTAGGAACGCAATAGCTCTTTACCGCATTTGAAACAAAATTTTATAAAAAATTAAGATAAATTGTTAAACAATTCTTAGGTTATGATTGTAATTTTACAATAAATATGATATAATGTCACTATCCCAAGAAAAGGAGTTGATGTTTATGCGTTATACCATAACAGGACGAAATATTGAGGTAACTCCAGGTTTGAAGGCTGCCGTTGAAAAGAAGATTGGCAAGCTGGAACATTTCTTCACGCCGGACACCGAAGTAATCGTAGCGCTTAGCGCACAGAAAGACCGACAAAAAATCGAGGTGACTATCCCAGTCAAAGGCAATACCATCCGCGCGGAGGAATCCAGCTCCGATATGTATGTATCCATTGATCTGGTAGAGGAAATCATTGAGCGCCAGATCCGCAGATATAGAAAGAAACTCATTGATAAGAAACAGGCCGCCATCTCTTTCTCCCAGGCTTCATAGAGGAAGAGGACGAAGTACAGGATGACGAGATTCAGATTGTCAAGACAAAGAAATTTGCCATCAAGCCAACCATTCCCGAGGAAGCATGCCTCCAGATGGAGATGCTGGGACACAATTTCTACGTGTTCCTGAACGCGGATACAGACCAGGTGAACGTGGTCTATAAGCGTAAGAACGGAACTTACGGACTGATTGAGCCGGAGTTCTAAACCACGGATTGAAACCAAATATTTTTCTTATAATAAGTACAAGCCCGCAAATCTGCGGGCTTCAGACTGTAGACAAATTCCGAGGACAAGTGCCTCGGAATTTCTTCGCGATTGAGCCAGAAAAGTCAGCACTTACAAGACTTTGAGGCTCTTTTTTGGTATAATAGATGTATCAAATACAGGCGGTGAGATGCTTATGATGACACAGAATGCGGATAAAAAAAGAGAACAGATTCAGTTGTTTTGCATGGATGACATGGTTCCACAGGACCATCTGCTGCGGATCATCGACAAAGCAATCGACTGGTCCTTCATTTATGAACTGGTAGAAGATAAATACAGTCAGGACAACGGACGCCCCAGTATGGACCCCGTCATGCTGATCAAGATTCCTTTCATCCAATATCTTTATGGCATTAAAAGCATGCGCCAGACGGTAAAAGAGATTGAGGTAAATGTCGCCTATCGCTGGTTCCTCGGGTTGGATATGCTGGATAAAGTGCCACATTTTTCAACCTTTGGAAAGAACTATACGAGACGCTTTAAAGACACCGACCTGTTTGAACAGATATTCGCGCATATCCTTTCTGAATGCTACAAATTTAAGCTGGTAGACCCTAATGAAGTTTTTGTGGATGCCACCCATGTAAAAGCCAGAGCAAACAATAAAAAGATGCAGAAGCGTATTGCTCATGATGAGGCATTATTTTTTGAAGATCTGCTGAAACAGGAAATCAATGAAGACCGTGAAGCACACGGGAAACGTCCGCTGAAAGAAAAAGAGGATGACAACAATACACCATCCGGTGGAGCCGGCGGCAAAGAAGAAAAGACAGTGAAAGCAAGCACTTCTGATCCGGAAAGCGGATGGTTTCGCAAAGGAGAACATAAACATGTATTTGCTTATGCAGTACAGACCGCATGTGATAAGAATGGATGGATTCTCAGCTATAGCGTTCATCCCGGGAACAATCATGACAGCAGAACCTTCAAGTCTTTATATGACAAGATAAAAGGGATCGGAATAGAGACCCTGATAGCCGATGCAGGATATAAAACTCCCGGTATAGCAAAACTTTTGATCGATCAAGGAGTCAAACCGCTCCTACCATACAAACGCCCCCTGACAAAAGAGGGTTTCTTCAAGAAATACGAGTACGTTTATGATGAGTATTACGACTGCTATATCTGTCCCAACAATCAGGTGCTGACCTATCGAACAACCAACCGTGAGGGATATCGCGAGTACAAAAGCTGTGGAAGTGCCTGTGCAAGCTGTGCCTATCTTGCAAAATGTACCCAAAGCAAAGATCATGTAAAGACGGTTATGCGCCACATATGGGAACCTTACATGGAGATGTGTGAGGAGATCCGCCAAACCCTGGGTATGAAAGAATTATATTCACAAAGGAAAGAAACCATAGAACGAATCTTTGGAAGTGCAAAGGAGAATCATGGTTTTCGATATACACAGATGTTTGGAAAAGCCCGAATGGAAATGAAAGTCGGGCTTACATTTGCCTGCATGAATCTGAAAAAGCTGGCCAGGATGAAAGCGAAATGGGGAGCAGCCCATTTCACAAACTTTATTTTGAACGCAATTTGGTTAATAAAAGAAAACTGGCTTTGGGATACAAAGCCCAAAACCAGTTTGTCTACAGTCTGACAGGGCCTCGTAGGAGGCCCTGTTCCGTATACCTGTTGTTTGCCAATTTCTATTAGTTGTTACAGCCGCAGCTGTTTTCGGCGATAGCTGGACCAGGTCCTCCGGCCGTGCGGGGGGTGGGGCCGCCGCAGCCTGGATTGCCCCAGGTTGCATCGTTGAAGCCTTCCCAATAGCCATTGCGGAAGCCTTCCCTATATGCCTGGCGCCTGGCGCCGCACAGATATCATGTCCGCCGCCGCTGTTGCCGCCGCTGCATCCGCAATCACAGCCGCATCCGCAGCCGCAACCGCTGTTCGCCGCCGCGGCAGCCACATCCACAGCCACATCCACAGCCGCAACCACTGTTATTGCCGCAGCCGCAACCACTGTTGTTGCCACATCCACAATTACAACGATTCCATCCACATCTACAAAGTCTAAAGCAACACATATATTGTACTCTCCTTTTTTGTTGGTTTGTACTATATCATATGGGACGCCCAGACAAAGTGTGAGTGATTGTCTCAATGTATTTTATTGTCACCCGTTGTTTTTCTTCTCATAAACTATAGTAGAAAAAGATAATTGGAAGGAGTATCCAACCTATGGATTCTTATACAGATGTAAGTACCCAGTGCTGCGGCCGCGGCCGCATGTCTTGCGTACATCGTTTGGAAATGGATGCGGTTCTTATACAAGTCCGGATTATCCGGACATGAACGCATTCCCATGGGACTCATGGGGAAGCAATCCTGCGCTTTCCTATCCTACACCTGCAGCCCCAGTCACTCAGCCAGCCAATATGTCGTGTCCCTCCACAGAGGGAGGCGTGCTGGAACAGCAGTTTCCGGTGGCCATGGCTTATGTACCGTGGCAGCAGTGGCAGACCACCTATGCCCCTGAAAGAGGCCTTGTCCAGGGGACTATTTTCCCTGACCTGGATTTACAGTTTAATTACGGGAGGTGCGGAAGATGATGAATCCCGACTTTAATGCCTCCCGTGAGGCCATGCTTCGTGAAGTGGACCAGGCCGGCTTTGCAGTGGTTGATGCCAACCTCTACCTTGACACCCATCCATGTGACGCAGCCGCCATTGATTACTATAATCAGATGGCAAACGCATACAGAAACGCCGCCGCAGCCTTTGAGGCGCAGTTTGGACCTTTGACAGCTTCCGCTAATACAGATGCTGCATACTGGTCCTGGATTAACGATCCGTGGCCATGGGAAGGAGGGTGCTATTAATGTGGATTTATGAGAAGAGATTGGAATTTCCAGTTAATATCAAAGAGCCCAATGCCCAGATGGCTCAGTTTATAATGAGTCAGTATGGTGGGCCGGACGGCGAAATGGGCGCCTCCATGCGTTATCTTTCCCAGCGCTACGCCATGCCATATAAAGAGTGTAAGGGAACCTTGACCGATATCGGTACGGAGGAACTTGCACATCTGGAAATCGTGGCTGCCATTATCCATCAGCTGACAAAGGGACTGACTGCCGACCAGTTGGTAGAGCAGGGCTTCGGACCTTACTATATCGATCACACCACAGGTATCTGGCCCCAGGCGGCAGGAGGAATTCCTTTTAATGCATGTGAGTTCCAGTCCAAGGGAGACGTAATTACGGACCTTCATGAGGATATGGCTGCAGAGCAGAAAGCCAGGAGCACCTATGACAATATCCTGCGCGTTGTGAAGGATTATGACGTCTGTGAACCCATCAAATTCCTGAGGGAAAGGGAAGTCGTTCATTATCAGAGATTCGGTGAACTGCTGCGTATCACCCAGGAGAAGCTGGACAGCAGGAATTTCTATGCGTTCAACCCTGCCTTCGATATGCAGTTACCATCCTGCCAGGACCAGATGAGACAGATGTAAGTTCATTCTTTCGTACCAGCGCAGGTGACTGAATCAGGCTGTTTATACGAATTGTATTCAGAATTATATGTGAAAGGCGCTGCAGGCCCAGGGGAAAAACCATGGGCTGCAGCGCTTTTCTTTGGCTCGGTTAATGTATATCGTACATATCATACGTCCATACAGTTTTCCAATCTCACCAGCTCTCCGCCAATGAGTTCCACATCCTCCTCCTGGTGGGTTGAGAGGATTAAAAGCCGTCCGTCTTGTTTTTCCCTGATATATGAAATGACATTGCATTTCAATTCGTCATCCATGCCGGTAAAAGGTTCATCCATGAGAAGAATATGGGAGGGGATAAGAAGGGCACGGGCGACAGCCACACGGCGCTTCATGCCGCCGCTTAAGGTGGATACAGGGCGGTTCAGGCATTCCTCCGGAAGCAGGCGGGCCAGTTCCCATTTA
>ENA-OQIC01000636-OQIC01000636.1-human-gut-metagenome-genome-assembly--contig:-NODE-636-length-14770-cov-2.678754_pt1 | contig 14770 bp, 18 predicted proteins | sample MGYA00242572_ERZ504736 | MGnify/ENA primary metagenome ERZ504736 (study PRJEB26092, sample SAMD00036201) | human gut metagenome | host: Homo sapiens | study: EMG produced TPA metagenomics assembly of... | reverse complement strand
CGTAATCTCAGCTAGTACTGCATTGCCATAATTTTTGACGCGCCACTGAGACACATCAATGACCATCATACCGGAATTAAGTAGTCATCTAACTCATGTAAGCCGATAGATGCATGTTTTTCACGACGACTACGTTTGGATGACATAATACCTAAATCAACCGTCGCTCCCACCGGATGACCGCCCAATGACAGCTGCCAAAGTTCGGCCACATCACCGGTCACAACTAAATCCGTATCAAAGTAAATCGCCTTCTCAACATGGTCGGGCAACAATTCCGGAATCATTAAACGTAAATAAGCCGCTTTACTGATGTGACCGCTGGTAAAGCCTTCGATGGCGTCACCGTCCACGGCTATCAGCTGTACTCGGCCTTTTAAATCGTTAACCGTGTCTTTAATTTTCTGTTGCTTCGTTTCACTTATACCATCACTTAAGATATACAATGAAACTCGTTGCGGCTCAGTCGTATGAAGTAAGATAGAAGCCGCCGTTACGGCCGCGTGCTGTGCATAATTATCATCAGCCGCCAATACTATAACTATATCATCCATGCTTATTTACCCTTTTCCCGTTGCTGCAATTCATGCAATTTTACATATTTCAGCATGGTATAAAATGCGTGCTGATAGGAAGAAAACACGCCCATCCAGCCATCTAAAAAAGCACCTTTTAAAAGTAAAGCTCGCAAGCCGCCAACAAAGGAGTGCGAAAATGCTTTTCCCAGTGTAATACGCTTGCCTTTAGAATACTGCTCTTCAGCCCAAATTGTCGTATAATGATCGGCCTTTTGAAGCCAATGATGCCAGCTTTCATAGGAGTAGTGATCTAAAGCACCTTTTAGTATCGATTTTTGCAAATTCGTTTCCGGATGCTCATGCACTTTGCCTACCCAGGTAACCGCTTCGCGGGGAAATAATCGATAAACGATGTCCGGTGCAAAAATGCCATGTTTAAACCGATGGCCGTTAAAGATAACTTCGCGTTTTAAACCATATTCGCCCACACGGTTCTCCACAACAATGTAGCGAATTTCTCGGCACATTGTTTCATCCATGCGTTCATCCGCATCCAAATACAACACCCAGTCAGCCGAGGTTTGTTCTAAGGCGAAGTTTCGCTGCGCCGCAAAATCATCATCCAGGCGCGATAACGAACTATTGCCCCGTTTTTTTCGGCAATGGCTACTGTATTGTCCGTACTACCGGAGTCGATAATGAGTACTTCATCCGCACATTGCTTCACATTCTGAATGGCTGCTTCGATATGTTTTTCTTCATTTTTTGTCAAAATAATGACGGCTAGTGAACTCACTGATTCGCCTCCAATTACTCCATACTGTACTAGTTGATCCCTATTTATTGCAACTGATTAAAATCTATTCTCCCGCGCTCTTTTGTCCTACTTCGTCTTCTCTAGCCGGCAAGCTTCTATGAGCAATGGCCACAGCGATTTCGTTCAAATGCAAAATACCGACGCCTACATAAATGGCCACGCTGATGTGTTCACGATAACGGGCAATGCCGATTTTACCGCCCACATTGAGGCCAATGGCCTTACGTTTGAGTTGTTCCAACGCTTCTTGGGTAGCCCCGATAACGGCTCCTTCGCCGATGTGATTATCGGCTACTACTTTTTGACGCTGAGCTGCTACGACGGCATGTTCTATAATTTTAGGAATGGACTGTACGAATTGACCGCCAAAGTCAACCGCTACGGAGCGAATTCCTTTTTCTTGTAATTCTTTACGTAATTCTTGTTCTTTTTGACGCGATTCTGTAATCGCCAACTGCAATGCTGCCCGTCCTACCGCAATACTGTTATATTCCATGATAGTCACCTTCCTACCAATCTACCAATTATCTCTATCTTAATATTATATCACGTTGAAGATATTCTCCAACCGGTGATATTGAAAGTCTATTTCTATGTTATTTAAAATCATAAAATTCAAATTTAATTCAATTTATCTTGTTGCATCTTTTGAATATAAGGGAGCAAATTAACTAGATTACTCTGCTTATTCTGCAAGTTTTCAGGGGCTATTGAGTACTTATCTTTATGACTCATTTTATTATAATACAGTCTATTATTAGTGATTGATTGACATCCTAACCAATAGCTGCCATGATTTTTACTAATAAAATCAGCAACTTTATTTCCTTTTTTATAATCCATAGCACTTAAATCATCACTAGTAAGGTTTGGCCTTCCAATACAACACGCTACCCAATATTCAATTTCAGGGCCGGTCAAAAAATAGTATTCATATTCGATAAAATATTCACCTTTTTTATCATTTCATTTAACAATCTTCTCGCCGATTCATCATTTTGAGCTTTGTCCAAATCCGCAACAATAAAGAATATCGGATATAAATCCTTGTTGCGTTCTACATAATTGGTAAACTTACCATAGCCACCACCATCAATACTTTTAACAGTAATGTACTTATAATCTTTTAAAACGTCTTTTAAAATTGATTCTTCACTTGGACCCTCACAAGCAATATGAATTTTTAAATGACTCGATTGAATTATATTGCGTTTTCTCCGCTTATACCCCACTTTTATACCTCGAATTCCCTTTGTAAAAATTTAACAGCTAACCTCTTATTGCTACTACGTAAATCAAAATCCGCCAATGAATTTATTTCAGTAGACAAACAATCATTTTTTGAAAGAATATAAATCTGCTCCGGTGCAAATAAGTCTAGGTTCAATAATTCTAAATTATGTGTTGATACTATTAATTGACCGGATCTATTTCTACCATTATTAATCATATTGTTATAAATAAGCATTAGTGAACGAGTACTAATAGAAGAATCTAACTCATCAATTACTAATGTTTCCCCATCATAAATCGACAACAATTTAGCTAATAATGACACTATTTTCTTTACCCCACTTGATTCATCCGCTATATTTTGTTTAATATTATTATTTTCTCTTCGAGAATATCTATGTAAATAAATCTCATATGTTTTTCTTCCAAATCATATAGCTTAAAGCTTATATCAACAATAGAACTATCAATTTGTTGCAATAATTCCAAAGCTAATGCTTTATTAGTCTCAATCTTTTGCTTCGTTATTTCAGAAAATTCATATCGTAGCCCTTTATCATCTAAATCATAAGAATTGGTTATTACCACACTAATCTTTTTAACTGCTTCCATAAACTCATCATATTCTTTATGAATAAAATCTTTAAGTTTTAAAAGCACTGGCGACGTTGAGCGGATTGAATAGATTTCTTCAATTTTATTGTCCAACAACTCACTTTGTAAAATATTCGAATCAAATGTAAAAATGTTCTCTTCGTTCTTTAATAGAGCTTCACTAACTATATAACCGTCTCTATTAATTTTTATTTTATATTCGTAATAATCTCGCCCTTTTGATACTACCAATTCAAAGCCCATTTGAGTATTATACCAATTAAACCATCGAGGATCAGGAAACTTTCCTGTATTTAAAATATATCTCAATGTACTTAATGCTAAAATTACATTTGTTTTCCCCACTGCATTATTGCCAAAAAATAATATTGACTTGCACTCCCTAAACGGGCTTTCTAATACATAGTTCTCTTCATATTTGGTATTTTTTATACGTTGCTTGTTGAACGCTGTAAACGATATTTCTTGACGCTCATTAAACGACGTAAACCCTTCAATCGCAAAATTCAGAATCATATATAACACCTCCTTTTTCTTTATTATAACAAACCTCCCCAAAAAGATAAACCGAAAATCGGTTTATCTTTTAATTTTTATTAAAGATATTTTCAACGCTAAACTCAATGGCTTTAGGACAAAATAATTATTGTAATAATCGCTTAAACACAAAAAAGGCACGAGATTTTCATCTCGCACCTTTCATTCTCTCTATATGCAGTTCAAACTCTCTTAAAGTTTCTAAAGCTTTTAAAATCTATACGGTTCCAATGCCCCTACAACTTCACTCACATGATTCAAACCGCTTGCTTCGCAGTACTCATGCATTTCACGTGCAATGTTACCGATGGCACATGGATCAACCATGGTTGCTGTACCGACGGACACGATATCCGCACCGGCCAACATGAATTCGATGGCATCGGTGCCCGTCATAATGCCGCCCATGCCCATAATCGGCAAGTCGATGGCTTGCGCCACTTGATGCACTAAGCGAAGGGCCACCGGTTTAACGGCCGGACCGGATAAACCACCGTACAAATTACCGAGTACGGGACGACGTGTTTTAATATCAATCGCCATACCAAGTAAGGTGTTGATAAGGCATAAGCCGTCAGCACCGGCTTCTTTAACAGCCGTCGCAATTTCCACGATGTCCGTTACATTCGGCGACAATTTCATGATAACCGGCAAATTCGTGTTTTCACGAACGGTTTTACAAACGGCCGCCGCCGATTCAGCGCATACGCCGAAGGCCATGCCGCCGTTTTTAACATTCGGACAGCTGATATTGACTTCAAGGCCCGCAATGCCCGGCACAGACAATGTCTTCGCATGAATGCGTACCCTTCCACGTCGGCCGCCGAAATATTTGCCAAAATCGGCACATCGTATTGTTTCAGTTCTGGTAAAATATCCCGTACAAACGCTTCCGCACCAGGGTTTTCCAAACCGATACAGTTCAATACACCGGACGGTGTTTCCGCAATACGGGTGCCCGGATTACCGTTCCGCGGCGTCGGCGTTAAGCTTTCACCGAAATGGCGCCCACTTCGTTGCTGAGGTCAAGATAATCGGCATATTCAAAACCGAACCCGAAGGTGCCTGAGCAGCCACAATCGGATTTTTCATCTTAATCCCGCAGAATTCAACAGCCAAATCTTTATAAGACGGCTTTTTACCGTTCAAATCTTTGCTGTGATCCATAGTCTGATAGTCTTTTTCACCGTGTAAATTGGCGTCTGCACCGTGATTGGCATGCATTTTAGTATCTGAGGTATTACTCATTGAAAAACACCTCCTCAGCGGCAAATACAGGGCCGTCCTTACATACTTTGTAGCGTTTGCCGCCACGGCCGTCACAGCCGCAACCTAAGCAGCCCCCCGTGCCGCAACCCATGCGTTCTTCAAGGGATACTTGGCAAGGCACGCTGAATTCGGACGCCACTTTCGCAACGCCTTTCATCATTGGGGTCGGACCGCAAGTCAACACGCTCGTAAACCCAATGCTCGCCACCTTTTCAGAGGATTCAGACTCAGCGGCGACTACATTCTCAGCAGTAGCAGCAGCTTCAGCGCCTACAGAATGTTCACCGGCCGCTTCACCGTGTAAAAACGGCGTTAACTGACGCGCTATTTCACCGCGTTCAGACTGAATGAGTTCCGGCATAATAGCTGGTCGGGAACCCTTTCGTCCCAACGGAACCGTCATCGGTAGTCACATAGACCGGCACATCATAGGCTTTAAACAAGTCGGCCCAGAAGGTTTCCGATTCATTGCGGAAGCCGAGCACGACGGTTGCTTTTTTAGCCGCCACCGGTTTAATCACTGTTTCGTCTTCTTCATTGGTGTAACGAGTTGTATCTTCAATTTCGTTCAATTTTGACGCAATGCAGAGCATCGGTGCAATGCCGACACCGCCGCCCACGAGGAGCATGTTGTCGGTCATTTCAAAACGACTGCCCAAAGGGCCCAAACAATCGAGGGTATCCCCTTCTTTGAGGTGCGTCATCATGTCCGTACCGGTCCCCACTACGCGATACAAGAGCGTAATGGTGCCTTCAATTTTATCAAAACCGGCATACTGATGGGACGGCGCAATAAAGGCGCCGTTCCGCCGGTTACTCGTACATTACAAAATTGGCCTACTTCCGCTTCAGCGGCCTGTTTCGGTGCATACAGATCCATAATCCATACATCGGCACCAATTTGCTCATTGCGGAGCACTCGCGCCATTTCTACATAACCGCTCATTGCGTGTATCACTCCATCTCAAAATCTTGTAACGCTTCGACTTCAATCTTAATTTCTTCATTAGCTCGACCGGCTACTACACGCAATACTTCGCGTGCCGTATCCAAGGATGTCAAGCAAGGGGTGCCCATTTCAACGGCCAAACGACGAAGCTGGAAGCCTTCGCGTTCAGGGCGTTTGCCGTAAGTCAAGGTGTTCAACATCAAGTCAACTTCACCGCGACGAATCAAATCGGCACAGTTGTTTTGACCTTCGTGAATCTTGTTAACAATGACACATGGAATACCATGTTCTTCGAAATATTTGCCCGTACCGCCGGTTGCCTGAATGTGGTAGCCGAGGTCGATAAAGCCTTTGGCAAGACGTGCTGCTTCTTCTTTATCACGGTCCGCTACGGTCATGAGGATATGGCCTTTTTCAGGAATGCGCATGTTGGCGCCATGAATGGCTTTGAACAAGGCTTCCGAATAGGTACGACCGATACCCATAACTTCACCGGTGGATTTCATTTCAGGTCCCAAAGCGATTTCTACGAGGCCCATTTTGGAGAACGAGAATACCGGCGCTTTAACAACTACATAATCTTTAGCCGGTACCAAACCGGTCGGTAAGCCCATGGATTTAATCGTTTCACCGAGAGCAATGCGCGTTGCATATTCAATCATGTTGATGCCCGTAACTTTACTGATGAACGGTACGGTACGGCTGGAACGCGGGTTAACTTCGATAACATTGAGTTCACCGTTAGCTACGATGTACTGAATGTTTACGATACCTTTTACATTCAAACCGCGAGCAATACGCTGGGTGTAATCAACGATTTGGTTCGTAATTTCTTCAGACAAATGCTGAGCCGGATATACCGCAATGGAGTCACCGGAGTGAACGCCGGCCCGTTCAATCTGTTCCATGATGCCCGGGATACATACGTCTTCGCCGTCGGCGATGGCGTCAACTTCCACTTCCATACCCACCATATAGCGGTCGATAAGTACCGGATGATCTTTGGAGGCCACTACCGCTTCTTTCATGTACACGTCAAGTTCTTTGTCGTTGTACACGATTTCCATGGCACGGCCGCCGAGTACATAGGACGGACGCACGATGAGCGGATAGGATAAACGCTGCGCCGCAGCCAACGCTTCTTCATGGCTCGTTACCAAGGCCCCTACAGGACGTGGAATACCGAGTTCGGCAAGGAGCTCGTCAAAGCGTTCACGGTCTTCCGCCATGTCGATGCTGTCCACGGAAGTACCGAGGATTTTAACACCCCGTTCAGCGAGCGGACCTGCCAAGTTAATGGCTGTCTGACCACCGAACTGAGCGATTACACCGATTGGATTTTCTTTGCGGATAACTTCCATAACATCTTCCACGGTAAGTGGCTCGAAATACAAGCTGTCCGATGTATCAAAGTCCGTACTTACTGTTTCCGGATTGTTATTGATGATGATAGACTGTTTGCCGGCTTTGCGAAGAGCCCAAGAGGAATGAACGGAGCAGTAGTCGAACTCTACGCCCTGACCGATACGAATCGGACCGGAGCCGAGTACGATAACGCTGTTTTCACCGCGAGGTACCACTTCGTCTTCCATAGCATAGGCACTGTAGTAGTATGGCGTATGGGCTTCGAATTCGGCCGCACAGGTATCTACATATTTGTAGGTTGGGAATAATTTCATGTCCTGACGTTTAGCCAATACGTCGTCAGCCGTTACATTGGCATAGCGGGCAATCACTTTGTCCGGCATGCTGTAGCGTTTCGCCTGACGAAGGTTGTCTTCCGTAATACCTTCGGAGGCTAATTTCTTTTCTAAGGTTACGATGTTCTTAATCTTATTGATGAAGAACATGTCGATTTTCGTAATAAAGTGGATTTTTTCCACGCTGATGCCCGCACGAAGAGCCTGAGCCACTACGTAAATGCGTTCATCATCTACCAAACGAAGACGTTCGATGAGCTGTTCCGGTGTTTCGTGAGCAATCTTTTTGAGCTCAATATGGTCGAGACCGATTTCCAAAGAACGGATGGCTTTTAAAAGGGAGCCTTCCAGGGTGCGGTCAATGGCCATAACTTCCCCGGTGGCCTTCATCTGAGTCCCCAAGGTACGATCGGCCAAGTTGAATTTTTCAAACGGCCAACGTGGGAATTTCGTTACCACATAGTCAAGGGATGGTTCGAAGCAAGCTTTCGTTTCCCCCGTAACAGCGTTAGTGATGCTGTCCAACGTCATGCCGAGGGCAACTTTGGCGGCCACTTTGGCAATCGGATAGCCCGTTGCTTTCGACGCCAACGCGGACGAACGGGATACACGCGGATTTACTTCGATTACATAGTACTGGTTGCTGTACGGATCCAAGGCGTACTGTACGTTACAGCCCCTTCGATTTCAAGGTAGCGAATGATGTCTACCGATGCGGTACGAAGCATTTGGTACTGAATATCGTTCAACGTACTGGCTTGGTGCCACAACGATGGAGTCCCCCGTGTGAACCCTACCGGGTCGATATTTTCCATGTTACATACGATAATGCAGTTGTCCGCACTGTCGCGCATAACTTCATATTCCACTTCTTTCCAGCCCGCTACCGAGCGTTCAACGAGAATCTGATGAATCGGGCTGAGTTTGATGCCGCGAAGGGCAATCATGTACATTTCTTCTTCATTGGCCGCAATGCCGCCGCCCGTGCCGCCTAAGGTGTAAGCCGGACGAATAATAATCGGATAACCGATTTTATTGGCAAATTCAACGGCTTTATCTACGTCGCTGAAAATATCACTTTCCGGTACCGGTTGGTTGATGCGTTCCATGGCTTCTTTGAAAAGTTCACGGTCTTCCGCCTGTTTAATAGCCGCCAAAGTTGTACCCAACAATTTTACGCCGTATTTTTCAAGAATACCCGCTTCGGATAATTCCACCGCCATGTTGAGGCCTACCTGGCCGCCCAAAGTAGCGAGCAAGCCGTAAGGACGTTCTTTGCGGATAACTTCCGTTACAAATTCCAACTGATTGGTTCAATGTATACGCGGTCCGCAATGTCGCGGTCCGTCATGATGGTTGCCGGATTGGAGTTTACCAGCACTACTTCATAGCCTTCTTCGCGAAGGGAGCGGCAAGCCTGGGTACCGGCATAGTCAAATTCTGCTGCCTGGCCGATAATAATCGGGCCCGATCCGATAACGAGTATTTTCTTATTTTCCATTGTCATTGGTCAGCCCTTTCTATTTATATTCTTTCATCATTGCTTTGAATTCGTCGAACAAGTACAGATTGTCAGTCGGTCCCGGCGATGCTTCCGGATGATATTGTACCGACATGATTGGCAAGCTGTTGTGGCGCATACCTTCTACGGTGTTATCGTTTACACTGCGATGGGTAATCGTGATATCAGCGTCTTTTAAGCTGTTTTCATCTACCGCAAAGCCGTGGTTCTGGGAGGTAATGTACACGCGGCCGGTGCGAAGGTCTTTAACCGGATGGTTGGACCCGCGGTGACCGAAACGTAATTTATACGTGGAGCCGCCAAACGCTAAGGACAATACTTGGTGACCCATGCAAATACCGAAAATCGGTTTTTTGCCGAGTAATTTTTTAATTTCTTCAACGGCGTAGCCGAGGTCCGAAGGGTCCCCCGGTCCGTTGGATAAGAAAATGCCGTCCGGATTTACGGCCAATACGTCTTCCGCCTTGGTGTCAGCCGGGAAAATGGACAAGCGGCAACCGCTCGCTTCGAGGGATTTCAAGATATTTTCTTTAACCCCGAAGTCATAAACGGCCACATGGTATTCGGCGTCACTGCCGCGAAAACCTTGCCACTTGGTGGTTACCTGCATAACCTGGTCGGTCGGTAAATCCTGTTTTAACAACGCGTCAATGCGTTCCTGCGGCGTGTCTACCGGGCAGATCACGCCTTTCATAACGCCGTGATTACGAATGTTACGAGTAATGGCACGGGTATCCACATCATAGAGACAAGGTACGCCGTACGCCCGTAAATATTCTTCAAATAAGCCTTCATTTTGCCAATTGCTTGGGAAGGTACAAAGTTCGCCCACAATCATACCGCGGCAATATGGTTTCGGTGCCTGCGCAATGTCGCGGTACACGCCATAGTTACCGATGAGCGGATAGGTCAATGTGATAATTTGATCGGCGTACGAAGGGTCGGTCAAAATTTCCTGGTAACCGGTCATACCGGTGTTAAATACAACTTCGCCGAGGATTGGTCTAGCCCCTAAGAGCTTACCTTCGTATACGGAGCCATCTTGTAATACTAATTTGCCTTTCACTGAGTCACAACTCCCTCTTTCATCACAATATTACCATCTACAACCGTCAATTTGGCTTTGCCCGTTAAGGTCATGCCGTCAAACGGACTCGTCTTACCTTTAGTATAGAATAAATTGCGGTCTACCGTCCACTCTTCGTCGGTGCTGAAAACGGTGATATCGGCGGTTTTGCCCACTTCTAAAACGCCCGCATCAACGCCCATGATTTCGGCCGGACGAACACTCATGAGATTTACGATTTCATCCAAAGTCAAAATGCCGGTTTTATACGTATGTGTCAAAACGGCTGCCAAGGATGTTTCAAGGCCGCTGAAGCCGTTCGGTGCACAGCAGAATTCCACGTCTTTTTCTTCTTCCGCATGCGGCGCATGGTCGGTAATAATGGCATCGATGGTGCCGTCTTTAACGCCTTCCAAAAGGGCCTGACGATGTTCTTCGGAACGAATCGGCGGTGCCATTTTGAAAGCCGGATTATATTCACGCAAGTATTCATCGGTGAAGGATAAATGCTGAGCCGTTACTTCACAAGTTACCTTAATGCCCTTCGCTTTAGCCGCACGGATTTGGTCTACCGTATCTTTACTGCTTACGTGAGCGATATGGATATGACCGCCGGTCATCTGAGCGAGGAGCAAGTCGCGAGCTACGGCCATGTCTTCCGCTACGGCCGGACGACCTTTAACGCCCATTTCATAGGCTACGAAACCTTCGTGCATATGACCTTCATGGGTGAGACTCACTTCTTCGGCATGGTCGATAACCGGTTTGTTGAACATGCTGGAGTATTCCAAAGCGCGGCGCATGAAAGCGGCGCTTTCCACATAGTGACCGTCATCGGAGAAGCCCACCACACCGCTTCCGCCATGTCGCCCATTTCGGCAAGTTCTTTGCCTTCAAGGTTTTTACTTACGGCACCGATGAATTCCACTTTTACAAGGCCTGTTAATTCAGCCTGTTTTTGCAAACCGCGCACCAACGCCGCATTGTCTACGACCGGTTTGGTGTTAGCCATGGTGGCGATGCGGGTAAAACCGCCGGCAGCCGCTGCCTGAGTACCGCTGTGGAAGTCTTCTTTCGCTTCCTGACCAGGTTCACGCAAATGGGTATGCATATCGATGAGGCCCGGTGTTACGACAAGGCCCGTTGCATCATATACTTCGGCGCCGTCAGCGCTTAAATTCTGACCAATTTCGGCAATCTTGCGTCTTTCACCAAAATATCGGCTACTTCATGTTGTTGTTTTTCGGATTTACAATGGTTCCACCCTTAATCAGCAAGTTCACTGCCGTCACCTCCTACAATCGTCAAGTATAATACAGCCATACGTACCGCTACGCCGTTGCGTACCTGTTCCTGAATGGCCGATTCATCGCTGTAAGCCACATCGTGAGCAATTTCAAGACCACGATTCATAGGACCCGGATGCATAACCATCACATCGTCTTTGGTCAAGGCCAACACATTTTTATTGATACCGAAGATGCGTGCATATTCACGATTCGTCGGATATAAAGCAGAGTTAATACGTTCTAACTGAATGCGTAATACGTTGATTACGTCGCGTCTTTCACCGCTTCACGCACATCGTGGTGAATGGTTACGCCCATTTTGGCAAGTTCGGATACAGTAACGTACGCGGACCAACCAAGTGAACGTCGGCACCCATTTTGGTAAAACCGTAAATATCGCTGCGCGCTACACGGCTGTGCATGATATCGCCGGCAATAACGATTTTTTTACCTTCCAAAGTGCCTTTGCGTTCGATAATGGAGTACATATCGAGTAAAGCCTGGGTCGGATGTTCATGTGCTCCGTCACCGGCGTTGATGATAATCGGATCAACCACTTTAGTGGCGTATAACGGAGACCCTTCCGCACTGTGACGCATTACGATGGCATCGGTACCCATGTATGATACGGTAAGCAAAGTATCGCGGAAACTTTCACCTTTAGCCATGGAGCTGCCGCTCTTCGTGATGTTAATAACGTCGGCGCCCAAATATTTCCCGGCTAATTCGAAGGAACTGCGCGTGCGCGTACTGTTTTCCATGAATAAGTTGATGATGGATTTGCCTTTTAACAAAGGATACTTCTTATCATCCGATAAGACGATTTTCTTCATTTTCTTGGCTACGCGTAATATAAGTTCAATTTCTTCCTTTGTAGCATGCTGTAAACCCAGCAAATGCTTGCCTTTCAAACTTACTTCTCCCATTGTCAGCCTCCTTAACTGAGATTCCCGGTTATAACAAAAAAAGACCCTTTGCCTGTGGCAAAAGGTCTATAGCAGACTTAGTGATACACCTATAGCAATATACAGGTGCCTACCATATCCTTTACTAGCCTCACAGGACTAACTTAAAAGGTAAATTGTCGTGAAACGAACAGTCTCTCGTACCGTCCTTCTGTTTCTTCTTTTTATATTTTACCTGTCTCAAGTTAGCCTGTCAAGGTTAGTATTATGAAGTTAATTAGAACTTAATTTCCGCCCCTACGCGCCATACGCGGCCGTACATGTTGAGGTCTTCCACATCTTTATCAAGGATGTTATTTACTGCTACAAAGGCCGAGAAGTTTTCATTAAAGTTACGCGTTACCGCTGCGTTCAATGTATTGAAGGAATAGAGATCGTAACTGGTGCTGCTGCGACCGCTCGCATTGTACGCATAGTCATGAGTGAAGCTATTCCAAAGGACTGCATTGTAGCCGGTCTTCTTGTGATCATCGTATACGAGTTGTACCGTCGTAATCGATTTGGCACGATTCAACAAACGAGTATCGGTAGTTTTATCTTTCGCATCGATGTAGTTGTAGGTGCCTTTTAAGGTCAAACGGTCGCTCAATTTATGGCCCACCGTTAATTCTACACCGTTAATCTGCGCTTTATTTACGTTTACATATTGCGCATGGTACACGCCGGTAGCCGCATCACGCCACTGATTGTAGTTTATTAAGTTGGATACCTTATTGTTGTAGTACGTAATTTTGCCGAAGGAATTACCCCGTTCGCCTTCCAAGGAGAAGTCGAAGTTCGTGGATTTTTCCGGTTGCAAGTCCGGGTTCCCCACTACGTTTACCATGATTGGGCCCGGACTGTGCCACATATCCATGTAGAGTTCGGACACGGTCGGCGCTTTATAACCTTTACCGTAGTTAGCTTTGAAACGGAGATTGTCCTTAATACTGTAATTTAAGCCGATATGCGGCGACACATTGGAGCCGAAGGAGCTGTTGTGCTCATAGCGAACCGATGGCTGGAGCATGAGTTTATCCGTTACCTGCCAAGTATCTTCTACAAAGCCGGAGTAGGAGTTAACCGTATGGGCTTCCTGCGTTTTCACACCGTTCGAATCGGCTTGGCCGCCCAAACGGGTGCCCGCATAGTACACCTTGCGATATTCACCGCCGAAGGTCAATGTATGTTGGTCGTTGAGGAACATGGTGTTCTGTGCATCCGTTACCCATGTGTAGTATTTCGCACGGTCATAGTCGGAGCTCGGATACATACGCTCCATCATGGTCTGTGCCACTTTGCTGAAACGGCCCAAGAAGGAGAAGTCCACATTATTGCTCATGTCATAATCTTTTTTCAACTGATTATAGTACGTGCGCACTTGGTATTCGTTTTTGGCAGTCGCCCCGGTATAGGTAGCACTCACACCGTAGCCCGTATTGTTGTAATGCTCCACCTTGTCTTTTTGCTGATCATAGGTCATGCCACGCTGATGCCCTGTACATCGGCGAGCTCGGTGCGAAGTTTTTCTTTAAAATAATTCGCATCCAAACGAAGTTTATTCTTGTTGGCGTTTTCAAAATCATAGGTAGCGCTGATGTCAAAATTCTGGCGATTGCCGAACATGTAGCGATTATAGCCTTCACTGCCCATTTTAGTGGCAGACGCTTCCGTTACGGTCAAAATATTCTGCGGGCGAACTTTGGTAAATTGAGCGCCGGTGGTCAAATTCCAACGCCCCTGTTTGCCGGAATCATAGCGATAGTAATTGTTCTGCTGTCTGGTACCCGTATTAACACCGACTGTTACGCCTTCTTTGTCCGGAATCTTCGTAATGATGTTAATAACACCACCCATAGCATCGGAACCGTACAGGGAGCTCGTAGCACCGCGTACAATTTCCACCCGTTCCACCGTGTCAAGACTCATACGACCGAGCGTATACACGTTCGCCGTGCTGTCCGTATCTTCACCGGCAATACGCTTACCGTCTACCAAAATAAGGGTATGTTTCGTATCCATGCCGCGGAGCATGACCTGATTGCCCGTCATAGCCGATTCGGCAAGGCTCACATTGTCAGCCAACTGCAAGGCCGATACTAAGTCGGTAGCGCCCATGCGTTTCATATCTTCCGCCGTAACTACTTCTACCGCCTGCGGCGCCGCTTTAATAGTTTCTGCTGTTTTAGACGCGGTAACCACAATCGTATCTGTTTCTAAATCAGCGGCCTGCACACCATATACCGGTGCCAACAACACTGCTAAGGTCATAGCACGCAACACAAGTTCTTTGGATTTTACTCTTTTCATC
>ENA-OQIC01000635-OQIC01000635.1-human-gut-metagenome-genome-assembly--contig:-NODE-635-length-14772-cov-1.849368_pt1 | contig 14772 bp, 20 predicted proteins | sample MGYA00242572_ERZ504736 | MGnify/ENA primary metagenome ERZ504736 (study PRJEB26092, sample SAMD00036201) | human gut metagenome | host: Homo sapiens | study: EMG produced TPA metagenomics assembly of... | reverse complement strand
TTACTCAACGGATAAAGGTATCCTAGAGAAAGAGGACCCGACGAGCGATGAGTTCTGGTACAACCGGAGATACTGGATCTGGTTCGTAGCTGTGATTTCGGACCTTATGCGAATGAAAAAGGGGAATTGCAGCTGTGCTTCCTCTCGAACAATGATATCACTGGTGGTAATTCCGGTAGCCCGGTATTCGATAAAAACGCCCGTTTGATCGGACTTGCTTTCGACGGTAACTGGGAGGCGATGAGTGGTGATATCGCTTTTGAACCGGATTTGCAACGTTGCATCGGCGTAGATATCCGCTATGTCCTTTTCATGATCGATAAATGGGGTAAATGCCCAAGGTTGATTGAAGAGTTGAGGCTCGTTCGATGAGAGAAAAAAGAGATGGGCATCCATGATTTTCGCGGATGCCCATTCTAAGGAGCTAATAATGCCCATTGTAAGGTGCTTTGAATGCCTATTCTAACAACCTTAGATGGGCATTGTAATATCCTATACGATAGGGAAGTTCTAAATGCCTAATTTAGACTTGATTGCCTTTGGTATCGCATCCTTATGTACCATGATATAGATCGTCTTGGCACGGACAAAACTATCGGACATGTTCAAGTATCCGCCGAAAGTATTACGCTCGGTTCCCCAAGAGTTCTTCGTGATATAATATTTCGTGCCGTTTTGATCTTTGGCGATGCCGGTAAGGTGCATCAAATGGTCATCGGTCGTGACGAACGCCTCGAAGCCTTCTTGACGGACCTGCGGGGTGACGTTTACTTCCGGGAAAGGTTTCTCGAATTTGTAGACTTCCTCCAGACGTTCCTTCTCGTCCATTTTCTCAAAGCGAGCACGGTCGGTAGTCGAGTAATCTTCCACCTTCTTTACCTCCGGGTTGATCGCCACGCCATTCTTGAAAGAGAAGCCTTTCTCGCTCACGTCGCCATCCCAACATACCGTGTAACCATTATTTAAAGCATAATCCGCGACTTGCATCATCTCATCCAACGGGAGGTTATACATTTGCGCATGTTCCCAGTTATCGGGAACCTCTACCTCGAATTTCTGGTAATACGGATGATGCGTGAAGCTTGTCAGCTCGATATAATCGTCCATATTCAACCCTAGGGAGCGGCGAATGTCTTCGGGGTATATTCCTTGCCTTGATAAGTGAATTTCTCCGGAAGCTTGCCTAGGTAGGTATCGAATAGGTTATCGATTAGTTTGTAATATTCCGGGCTACGTTTCTTCATGTCCACGCTGTCGTTGCGATCGCCTTGATGTATTTTACCATCTCGCATGATTGTGCCGGTCGGAATCGTAGTTGATACCCGAGTACACCTCTTCCGGAACGATACCTACTTGGTTGAAAGCGTTCATGAAGGTGTGGGAAAGACTTCCTTGACCGATATTACCTCTGCCTTGGCGGACATAATTATCCTGCAACTGGTTCATGTATTTCTGGCGGACGATAAACATCTCAGAGAGATCGTACGTCCCTTTTCCCATACGGAGTAATTCCGACTCCATGAAAGAGGTCGTGGCGAAGCACCAGCAGGTTCCCGTGGATGCTTGATTCTTGACTGGCGTGGCGGGTACCTTTACTACATCCGTAAATTGGTAGCCTTGAGCGAATGTGCTCAAGGAACCTAACGCTAAGGCGCATGATAGAATGAATGTTCTCATTGTATATGAATTAAGTTTATATTATTATTGTAGAGACGGGGTGTGCCTCGTCTCTACTATCGGATGTGGTGATTAGAAGCCTCTTTCGAATTGGGTCCAGAATGAGTCTCCCATTTCTCTCCAGCGTAGCATCGTGGCTCCGGCGAAATCGGCGGTATATCCGGTTAGGTATTCTTTTGCGGCCTCCTCACCTTGTTGGGTAAGAATCTCTTTGTAACGGCTCTCTACGAAAGGAAGTTCTGTCTGCCCTTTCTCCGTAAAATGGGCGATAGATGCTTTCATACGATCTTTAGTCGCTCCCCAACGTACGGTAGCGAGTTTATTGGCACGACGGAAAGCCCATACGGCGGCATCTTCCCGGTAACGGTGCTGTCCGCAAACCTTGAAGCAAGCCGGGAGATCTTTCGTCCCACAGAAGATGGGGATGCGGGGGCTTTGTCCGGGATTATCATAGGCCATCCAAACCACGCCGCCTACTGCATTGGGTAACCAGTCACGTAACTGGATCACGGTAGAGTAGGAGCATTGTGGTACGGCAACCAAACGGTAGCTTTTTACGGCGTCCGGTTTTAACCCATTCAACATGTTCACCATATCCCGAGTCATCCAAGGATTGGCTACCGGACTGATAACCGTATCGGTCTCGTTACTATCTTTTTTCTTTACGGCTACTTTCAAGTTCTGGGTCATATCGTATTCCGTACCCTCGTACGTTTCGGAGAGGAGAGCCATCACATCCGTTACGGATACTTGCCGGTCCGGCTTTACGCTGATGGGAAGTTCTTCCGCGTCATACGATAAACGTAAGGAAGGCGCTAATTTATTCAATATAAAGAACTCACGGATACTGAAGGATTTCATCTCACCGGAATAATTTCCGCCTCCATATGCTTCCCAGAAGCGGAACGGTTTCTTTCCGTCCCAGAAGCCATGCGCTTGGCTACCTCGAATACGTTGCGGAAGCCATGCAATTGTCCGTATCTTTCGGATCGACCTTAGAGATACGCGGGATATTCGCCGATACGCCTACATGATCGTCGGGGATACGGATCGCCGCCCATACGCCACCGATCTTATCCGGACCCTCGCCGAAGACCTCGAAATGCCATACCTCTTTTGGATCCGCTATCGTAAGGCACTCGCCCCAGTCGCCATATCCGTATTTCTCGATCAACTCGCCCATCACACGGATGGCATCACGGGCGGTCGTGCAACGTTGTAAGACGATTCGCTGAAGTTCCTCGATCATGAACATACCTTTTCTTGTTGACAAGGGCTTTCCGGCCGGTGATTGTTGTTTCCCCGATGCCTAGTTGCTTCTCGTTCAGGCAAGGATAGGCCGTGTTGAGGAATTGATACGTAGACCGCGCTTCGGGCAGTGTTCCTTTCGCAATCATCCCCCGGGTTCCCTCGGCATATTCGGTATGCATACGTCCGGTATAGACCGTGGTTGTCGTATCGTGATCGTACGAGGCGGAAGGTACGATATCCATCCAAGTGCGGTAATTGCTATCGCAGGTGTGGCTAGTCATCACGGAGCCATCCGCCGAGGCTTTTTGCCGACCATGATACTCGTACAACTCTCCGGGTTCAAGATCGGCTCCGGATACTGGATTTGTTGCGCTACCGAAACGGATAGGCTGGCGCAAAGCATAAGAACATAGGTAAAAAGTTTCTTCATCTTTCTTGTGTTATTTAGATGTTTGTATCAATTAAATTTGTAGGCCGCTTTTCGTACGTCTTTTACGGATTTGAATGGCTTATTGGGTTTTAGATGCTTGGCGAGGAACTGGTAGATGCCGAGTCGTATCTCGGAAGCTTGTTTCGTGTCGGTCCGGTCGAAGCTATGGGCACCGGGAGCACGGTCGAATATTTTGTAGTCGAACTTCTTTCCTTCGGCCTTGAGAGCGCGTATCATATGCTCTACTTCCACTACGTTCACGTCATCGTCGCTAGTATTGGTATGGATGAGCAGGGGATCTTGTAGTTTTTCCGCGTGCCAGACCGGTGAGCGGCGTTTGTATTCCGCCATATCCTCCCGGGGAGTCTTCCCAATATGGCCCTCGTCGGAGAAGATTTTCCGATAATCATCGGTGGAATATCCCATGCGCATGATCACGTCGCTTACCGGTACTCCGGCGAAACCGCACTTATATTTGCCCGGATAGGTCATGAGGTTCATTAGCGTGATCATCCCGCCGTGGCTCCATCCCATGATACCGATACGATTGGCATCTACGATATCGAAATTCTCTACCATATAATTACGACTAACGTAGACATCCTCGTTTTCTAATCCTCCGTAATCGATATTATCGTAAGTAGCTTTGCCATACCCCGTGCTACCCCGGTATTCAGCGGAGACCACGATGTATTCCTGGGCGATCAGTTCCCGGACGATATGGGCGTAATACGTGTTGAAATCCGCATGTACACCACTATGCGGGAGAACGATCAAAGGATATTTCTTGTCGGGATCCACACTTTTAGGGATGAAGATATAAGTCCAGAATTTCAGTTCGTTTCCGGGCGTCATCCCGGTAGGATTCGTTTCTTTCCAGCGGGCGGGGCCGCAAAGGTAGACTTTGTCGATATGGGCGATGTCGCCCACTTTCTCGTACCATAGGAGGTCATCTACCTTCTTTACGACTTGGTCAAATCATGTTGGTAGTTTTGCGCTATGGCATAGTCTGCTCCGAATATAAAGAAGAGGCAAAAGCAGGAAAGATGTTTAAGCAGTGTCTTCATGTGACTTATCTTTGAATTTGTGATTAACTGTGATTTTCCGGCTGTAAATATACAATAAAAGAAGCGTGATCCGTAATAAACGAACCACGCTTCTTTGATAAATTATGTATAAGTTGTATGTTACTTACGTTTCTTCCTGCTACGAGGAGCGTCATCGTAGAATTTACGCTTCGGCTTGTCATCGCTACGGCTGGAACGTCTGCCGCCACGGTCGCTTTCCCGGCGCTGTCTCTGCCTCCTCTACCGCTATCTCGTCGGTCTCTGAAACCGTTTCCGCTACGGCTACCTCCACGGCTACCACGACTGCCTTTTCCTCCTCGCCTTTCGCTTGCGCCGGTTCCACGGAGATACGTCGTCCGTCTACCTCGAAGCCGTTCATCGAGTCCATGACACGGTTGGCTTCTCCCTCTTCTACCTCGAAGAATGAGAAATTATCACGTAAGTCGATACGACCGATACGAACCTTGCCCGGTACGCACTTGTTGACTAACTCAATAAGTTGAGGAGGCGTAAGCTCGTCTGTCTTTCCGAAGTTGATAAAGAAACGGGTGTAACCTTCTTCCGCTTCGCCTCTGCCACCCCGTTTACCTCTCTCTCGGGGAGCGTTCTCGTCTACAACCTCGATATCATCGTTATCTTTATAATAGTCGATCATCCGGTTGAACTCCAAGGATACGACACGTTTGATGATATCTTCCTTATCCAGCCATTCCAATTTACGATAGATAGAAGGCATCAAACTAGCGATTTCCTCCTCGTTCACTTTCACTTTCTCGATCTGGTCCACCAAGTTGAACAATTGTTTCTCACAGATTTGCTCACCGGTAGGCATCTCGCCTTTATCGAATTTCTTGTTGATGATTCGTTCGATCTCGCGAATCTTGCCTTTTTCCCTTACGTGCAGATAGAGATAGCGATACCCGTTTTTCCCGCACGGCCCGTACGTCCGCGGCGGTGGGTATAAGATTCTACCTCATCCGGCAGACCGTAATTGATTACATGGGTTAAGTCATCCACGTCCAAACCACGTGCGGCTACGTCCGTAGCGACCAATAACTGGATATTCTTGATACGGAACTTCTGCATCACGTAGTCACGTTGCGCTTGGCTCAGCTCGCCGTGCAAGGAGTCGGCGTTATAACCGTCTTGAATCAATTTATCGGCGATCTCCTGTGTCTCCTTACGGGTACGGCAGAAGATGATACCGTAGATGTTCGGGTAATAATCGGCTAGACGTTTCAAGGCGAGATATTTATCTTGCGCACGAACCATATAATAAATGTCGCGGATATTCTTGTTTCCCTCGTTCTTCCTGCCAATGACGATCTCTTTCGGATCCTTCATGTATTTCTTGGTGATAGAGGCGATCTCTTTCGGCATGGTAGCGGAGAAGAGCAGCATATTTCGGTTTTCCGGTATAGCCGCCAAGATCTCGTTGATACTGTCGGTGAAACCCATGTTCAACATCTCGTCCGCCTCATCGAGGATGACGTTCTTTACGTTGCTTAAGTCAACCGTCTTGCGGTTCATCAAGTCGATCAAACGTCCCGGGGTAGCCACTACCACGTGTACGCCTCTCTTCAGTGTCTTGATCTGGCTCTCTATACTGGAACCTCCGTATACAGGGAGAACCTTCAGGTTATCGATGTATTTAGAATAATCGTTCAAATCGTCCGCTATCTGTAGGCAAAGCTTCGCGTGTCGGCAAAGGATAAGCGCTTGAGGCTGATTATTGAGAGACATTGATCCTTTGCAGGATCGGCAGGCCGTAAGCGGCTGTCTTGCCGGTTCCTGTTTGTGCCAATTGCGATTACGTCGTTATCTTCTCCCAGTAAGAAGGAATCACTTCTTCCTGTACCGGCATGGGCGATTCGTAGCCCATCTCTTGAATTGCCTTTAATATCGGTGCGGCAACTCCTAATTCTTCAAATGTTTTCAAAATGCGATTGTGTATATATGATAATATTCAGTGGCCGCAAAGGTACGTAAATAATTCGGATTCATATCAATAAAGTAATATATCTTTTAGCCTTTCACGTTTCTTATCAGTAAGACGTAATCCTTTCGACAAATATTTCTCGGTGGAACCGTACTCTTTCTTGATTTTATGGAAAGCTAGGTCCATGAGCCCCTCGTTGGCCGTAAGGAAGACCGTAATGCTTTCTTGGGCGTCTGTGGAGAGATGTTTCACGATATCAGCTAAATGACTCGTATCGATATATTGATTGGAAGTCAAGTAGTCTTCCATGATGGCGTCCCGGGGAATATCCAAGGCGGCGAGTAACATGGCGGTGAGAAACCCGGTACGATCCTTTCCGTAGGAACAACTGATGAGAATGGGGTAATTATCCTCGTTCTGGAACTGTTCCAGTACCTTGGCGAACTGATCGGTATTATCTGTCACGAATTGCAGGTACTCGTCTTCCATATATACCCCGCGTCTCCTTTCCTCATTCGTCCCTCGATAACACGTTGGGGGCATCGGCGATCTTGCCGACCGAGATGGGGATTTGCAGGATATTTGCTTTCGTATATTTGATAGGGCGGTGAGGGTTTCTTGGTTCGTACGGAGGTCGATGATGGTCTTGATCCCTAGATTATCCAATCGGATGGAGTCCCATTCGCTCAAGCTGCTTCAACTCGCCGGAGCGAAATACCTTGCCCCATTTCACCGTCTTCCCGTTTGTAGAGGTATAACCGCCTAGATCCCGGAAATTCTGTACACTATCCATAACCGCCGAGCGTGCCCCGATGATCCGTGCGTATTTATCATTAAAAGAAAGGCGGAAATACTTACGTGATATATTATCGTTCGTGATGTAAGTAGCCACGCCATCCTTGATGTTGGCGTAAATGATCGGGGACTCGTTGGTGAAAAGATCCGGGTTGTCGGACACGGTCATCTTGACAATCCCCTCCATTACCGGATCGGTTTCCCATTTTATCACGTAATTTCCGATGTCATCACGTAGGCAAATAGCTCGTATGTCGGGTGCGTTAGAGGAACAACCCACTAACAGGATCACACTGGCGAATAGAGAGAGAATCTTTCCTAACATTGTCTTCTATTATAATAAGCTTTCCTTACAAAGATAGTAAAACAAGTTTTTCCCGCTTCTTCATTAATGATATTTAAGACTGACTAACATACTTCGCCGCGAACTCCTTGGATACATAATTATCATAGCTTTGGCAAACCTCGGAGGCGAGGTCCATTCCGCAGCGGATGATTTTTCCCCAAGTATCCTGATCCAGAGAGGGAAGGTCGGCATGGCGTACGTCATACTTTAGAAGTCCGTAGATAATACCCGCGTTAAAATTGTCGCCGGCGCCGATGGTACTAAGCGGCTGGATTTGCGGGGAATCGAAATGTCGTGTGAAATTACGGGTGTGGAGATTGACTCCGTTTGCCCCGTGAGTTGTTAAGAAACGATCACAATAAAACTGAATATGCTCTTTGTAAACCTTCTGCGCGTCGCTCTTGCCATAAAGGTTCTGGAAGTCCTCGTCCGAGCCCCGGACGATGTCGGCGAATTCCAGATTTTCCAGTACGGTAGGCATGAGGCGGATCGCCTCATGAGCGTGTGCCTTGCGGAAATTGGGATCGTAATAGATGATCGCTTTCCGTTCTTGGGCGTATTGCAGAAATTCTACCATACGAGTCCGCAAGACCGGGTTCAGGGAATAATAAGAGCCAAACACGAAAATATCGTCTTTCTCGATCTTAGGCAGGGGCACCTCCAGCCGTTGCGCCGGGTAATCCTTGTAGAAGATATAATTAGCGTTCTTATCGTCGTCCAGAAAAGCGAGTGATATAGGACTTTTCCCATCGGGGAAACGGTCTACGAACTCGGTCGTGATGTGGTTATCTTCCATGAAATCCCGAATCATGTCGCCAACCCGGTCGTTGCCCAGCTCGCTGATAAAGGATACGGGGACATTCAATCGACCTAATGATATCAATCCGTTGAAAACGGAACCACCGGGAACGGCCTTCTGTGGCTGGTCGTTCCTAAAAATGATATCGAGGATGGTTTCTCCTATACCAAAGACTTTTCTCATGACTATATACTGGTTTGTTATTCATTCTTGCTTAGCTCACGGCTCTTGGAGCTAAGTAGCCCCCGTGATGGCGCTTGGCGTAATCCTTGTTGGTGAAATGGATACGCTTCATGGTTCCGACCACGAGGATATCGCTATTACCGTCATGACGGTCGTGGAGGTAGTCGGCGTAAGGCCTAACGGGCAAACTTCCTTGGGAGCGCCGGTCAACAGGCATACGTTCGCCTCGGCGGCTAGAGGACTATCCGGGTTACTGGTGATAACGATAAATTTCATGTCTGGCACCAAACCCCTCGTGAGATCTACCAATTCCACCAGTTCACGTGTCTTTCCTGAGTTGGAGATCAATAACATGATATCGTTCTTGCATACGATTCCCAGATCTCCGTGTTGTGCCTCGCTGGGATGTAAGAAAAAGCAGGTGTACCGGTCGAGCTAAAGGTGGTAGCGATATTCAAGGCGATTTGCCCGGCTTTACCCATTCCACTCATGATCAGTTTTCCACCTAGGTCGTGTACATGTTTCACTATAAGCGATACCGCTTCCTCATATCCGGGCGTAACGGGTATGTTGCGAACCGCTTCCGCTTCCTGCTCCAATAAAGAGGTGATATTTTCGTTTACCATATTGTTGATTGATTGTTTTACGGCATTCCTGCCTGAATAACGATCGCGAAAGTATTTATATTTACTGATATTGGCATCATCTATTTCAGACAATTTATCTTTTTAAGACGTTTGCGAATTCGGACTTCGGCTTCCATTTCGGGTATCCGGTATCTTGCGCCAGTTTATAACCGAGGTCGAAGAATAATTGTACTTCTTGTAACAGACCACTGTAATCATCCGTGTCGGGATGGGTCTGGTCGGTCGGTTTGTGGTAAGTTTCCGCCCAATAGCGTGCGATATGCTCTTTGGCCCACTCCTTACCCTGTTTGCGGTTGTCGTTCCAGCCTTTGGCGAACATGGCCGGGATGCCTTTTTGTACGAAAGGGAAATGGTCGGAGCGATAGAACATCCCGTTGTAAGCGTCGGGGTCGGGCATGATGTAACGGTTGTATTTCTTCGCTAGCTCGGCTAGGGTATCATCCAGCTCGGAGTTGCCGTATCCGGTGATCGTGACATCGTTGTTCTCGCCCCATAGCGGGAAGACATCCAGATTGATTACGGCGGCTATCTTATCGATCGGGAACAACGGGTGCTCCACATAGTATTTCGTACCGAGGAATCCGGTCTCCTCGCAAGTAGGGGAGAGGAAGACGATATTCCGGCGGGGTTTCTCTTTCAAGGCATTGAAACAACGTGCCATCTCGAGCATCCATGCGATGGCTACGGCGTTATCGGTAGCGCCGTTGATGATACTGTCGCCGTTGATCGGTGCTCCATAGCCTAGATGGTCCCAATGGCTAGGTAAATAACACTCTCATCCGTGTTCCCGCTACCGGAATATAACCGATTACATTGGGGCTTTGCTGGCGGTCGAAGGTGTTCCTCATCGAGACGGTTACCGTAGATTTCAAGGAGATGGGCTTGAAGTCCGGCGATTTAGATTGCTCGATTAGTTGGTCAAAGTCGTAGCCATTATCGGCTAGCAATTGCTTGGCGGCATTGAATTGGATCCAGCCGTTTAGCGGGCAATGATAAGCATCGCTATCGCTGTCCACATACATCTTAGATTGGGCGGAAGCTCGTACGACCGACCAAGGGTAGCCCGCTCCCCGGTCTTCATGGATGATCAAGACTCCTTTTAATCCCTGTCGGGCGCCCTCCTCGAATTTATACATCCAACGGCCGTAATAGTCATGATATCACCGTTAAAATAATCCGTGTTGTCGCTTCCGAGTCCCGGGTCATTTACGATAACGACCGCTACTTTATCCTGCGGGTTCTCGATTCCCTCGAAATCATTTTCCCATACTCGGGGCTACGATCCCATAGCCGGCGAATACCAGTTCCGCGTTGTCTATATCGATCTCCGGCTCGATCCGTGCGGAGAAAGCGGTATAGCCTCTAGCCAATCCAATGAGATCTTTCCTTCCGGGGTACTCAAGACCATCGGCTTCGGGCATTGCGTACGTGAGGATATGATATTAACCTGTTGGAGATAAGAATCTCCGTTGATGGGTTTCAGGCCGACTTCCTTCATTTGGCGGGCGATATAGTTCACCGCACGGTCGGCCCCTTCCGAGAATGGTTTACGGCCTTGGCAGGAGTCATGCGAGATGGCCTCGGTGTATCGCTTTAGATGTTCCGTGGTCGCAAGGCTTTTCGCTTTCTCTATATCGTTGCCTCCTCCTCCACAGGCGGAAAGAACCAAGGAGGTGATCGTTAGTAAACAGGTTGCTATTTTCATGTTTCTCATAGAATTATAATGTATTTTCAATCAGCCATTCACCTAAGTTGCGAGTGGCTGCGTCGAAAGCGACCCCCACTTTGACTACTTCCCGTTCGTCGGCCGTATAAGGAATCAGATAGCCTCGATCGTCGATTTGCCGGATCGCTTCTTCCGCTGTTCCTTTCAGCTTGAACTCGATACGTAGATGTAGCGAGGTGTTTTTACGATGGCATCGGCACGTCCTTGGGCCGAACGTACTCGCCTCGGTGAATTGCCCTAGTAGCTTGAATACGATGTAGAAGACCACTTGGTAATGACGCTCGGTCCGGTCGTTCAACTCGTAAGGGATATCGGCGAAGAAAGCCTTTAGGCGGGTGAGGAAAGCCTCGGCGTTTCCGTTCTCCAGCTCTTGGATGAACTTCCCGATATAAAAAGGAGTCTCGGTTTCCGGTAAATGCGCATACATGGAGGCGACAAAATTCAAAAATCCATATTTAACTTCCTCATTCGGGTATCCTAACGTATATAACCGGAAACGTTCATCGTAACTTTTAATCGTCAAATATCCACTTTGATAAATCATGGGAACCGGGTTATTGATGTTCGCCCGATCGTCCGAAAGGGATACCTCGGACACCTCGATCCCGTCCAGCTCCCGTATATCGTAATTCGTTTTCCGTAACATCTCCGCCAAGAATGTCGGGGTACCGGAAGCAAACCAATAGTCGTAAAAGACCTGTTTACTCAACACGTTCAATACGCTAAACGGGTTATAAAGGGCGATACCGCTGCGGAAATCAAAATGGTAGCCGTCGTACCGGCGTGTAATTTTCTCGATGGTACCTTCGTATGAAAGCTTATTCGCCTCGGCCAAGGCATGAAGCTCCGGCTGGAAAGTCGCCTCGATCTCGGGCAATGTCATGCCACAAAGGGCCGCGTATTGCGGGGCTAGGCTGATATCGTTCAAATGATTCAGGTTGCTGAAAATGCCGACTTGCGCGAACTTGGTGACACCGGTTATGAATACGAAGCGCAGCCAAGGATCGGCATCTTTAAGGACCGTATAGAAGGCGGTTAATAATTCCCGGAACTCGTTCTGTAGCTCTTCGTTGTGCAGGTTCCTAAGTAATGGCTTATCGTACTCGTCGATCAGTACGACCACCTTCCTTCCGGTTATCTCTGCCGCCCTGCGTATGATGGTCATGAACCGTCCGGAATAGGTGATACCCTCTCCTCCGGTATCATATATTTTTTCCCATTCCCTCAACTGGCGTTCCAGCATATTCTCCAGTGCCTTGCGGCTATCGTACAACTCGGCGTTGAGGCTGAAATGAAGTACCGGATGCTCTTTCCACTCGGTCTCTAGTTTCTCTATGGCTAATCCCCGGAACAATTCTTTCTTCCCCTCGAAATAAGCTTGAATGTCGATAGCAGCAAGCTTTTCCCGAATCGCCGGGGGCGGCTCAGGAAATAAGGGACACCTTGGTATGCCATTTGATAAATGAACTCGGTCTTGTCAACATACAAATAGTTCTCTGTACGTAGTTTGTCAAAACTCTGTATGCCTATCGGTAATTTTCGGACGATATTTCCCATAGCCTTATCTGTTTAATTTACACAAATGTAGGTATTTTTTTCCAAGGAGGCAAATAGATCGAAAAAACACGTACGTCTTTTCCGGAAACACGTACATGTTTTTTGAAAAAGACGTACATGTTTTTCCGGAAAGTCTTTCGTACCTTTGCGGGCTGATACAAACAAGAAGGAAAATGGATTATATCGCTCATACATTGCCGAATTGACTCGCATGGTACATCTCCCGGTTAATTCCCCGGTCTCTTACTGCGGTTTCGCCGTGAACGCCGGTACACGGGATGAGAACGAGGATGAGTTTGGCTTGGCGCATTTCGTTGAACACATGATCTTCAAAGGTACGGAGAAACGGAAAGCGTGGCATATCCTGAACCGTATGGAGAACGTAGGAGGGGAGTTGAATGCCTATACTACGAAGGAAGAGACCTTTGTTTATTCCATTTTTATGGAGGAGAATTTCGGCCGGGCGTTTGAGCTATTGACCGATCTGGTTTCCATTCCCAATTCCCCAAACAGGAGATCGAGAAGGAGGTAGATGTCATCTTGGATGAGATCAATTCGTATGAGGATAGTCCTTCGGAACTTATATTCGACGAGTTTGAGAACTTGCTTTATAAGGGTCATGCCCTCGGGCATAATATCTTAGGGGATGAGGAATCTCTTCTTCGCTTTGACTCCGAGTCCGGTCGTTCTTTCATGCGTCGTTTCTACGCCCCGGAGAATATGGTGTTCTTCTCGATGGGACGAAAAGACTTCAAGAAGATCTTGAAATCAGCGGAATCCGCTTTAAGCGATATCTCTTTCCCTATGGCTGAACGGATCCGGAAGCTCCGGACCCCATCGAGGCTTGCGTACGCCAGATCCATAAAGATACCCATCAAGCCCATGTACTGATCGGTGGCCGGGCTTTCAGTATGCACGATAAAAAGCGCATTCCTTTATTTTTGTTGAATAATATCTTGGGTGGTCCGGGCATGATAACCGCTTGAATGTCTCCTTGCGGGAAAAGCATGGCTTGGTCTATAACGTAGAATCCAATATAACCTCTTATACCGATACCGGACTAGCCAGTATCTATTTCGGGACAGACCCGAAGAATCGTGAGAAAGCGATGCGTTTGGTGCATAAGGAATTAGCCGTTTACGTGACGTAAAACTGTCCGCCACTCAATTAGCCGCCGCCAAGAAGCAGGTAATCGGTCAACTGGGTGTGTCGGGCGATAACCGGGAGGGACTTTTCCTTGGCTTAGGAAAAAGCTACCTCCATTACAACCGTTACGATACTCTCCCCGAGGTATTCGCCCAGATTGAGAAAATAACCGCCGGGCAAATTCTTGAGGTGGCTAATGAGGTACTTGCGCCGGAACGGTTGTTTTGCTTGATTTATGAGTGAGGCTAATTATGGAACCTATACCCAACCCCCAACATCAAGTTATTCGGATTATGGAACTTGTGCAGTTGGTATCCGACATGCAGGAATAAATTTCGTGTGACTGATACCTTTAGCGCTAGGATTTGGTATAATCCTTTCAGGTCGCCTTTGTTGTAAAATAAATTATGTCCGACTCCTATATTGATCGAGAAGAATGGCATCGTGAACTCGCCACGGGCGGAGAGGCCGATACCGATTTGCTCATGGAGGGGCGGGCGGTAGAATCGGGGTTCTTCGCCGACTTGGATGATCTCGTCGGAATAAATATTTGCGCTTTCGTCATATTGGCCGTCTAGGGAGATACCTGCTTTTAGGAACCGGTTGAATTTGTACATCGGGTTGAGGTTAAATCCGAGGATGCCGAACTGACCTGGAAAAATATGGGCCTCATCACCTAGCATAACTCCCTTAGCACGGGTCGCGCCATATAGGATGACATCGTAACTGACACGTTGCCAAAAGCTGGAGAGGTATAATTGATTTGCCGGTAAGGAACGTGCGGTACCTATCTCATGATGGCTTTCCTCGATAGGATTGAGCGTGTAGACGAGTCCGATCCGGCCGCCAATCGTATTCAATCCCGCATTCGGAAGATGAGTATTTCCGTTTGAGTAGTGCGTTAAATCCGCCCCGACGAGCAGGTTGCAATAACGGGATAGTTTCGCGTTGAGGAAAAATCCCAGATTGATATAGGCATTGATCTTAGAACCGATGATCTTATTACGGTAATTATTGTTTTCATCATACGGATGCCACCCGAATGAGGCTCCGAAATTCCATTCATAATCGAAGGATAACCGGGAAGAGATCTTGGCGATGCGGGAGCTTTGGAAAACATATGCCGCCCAAGGATTACCTACTTCCTGCCGATTGCCAAAGGTATTATAAGAGATGCCTATTCCTTGGTAAGTGTGCGGATAGAGCTGG
>ENA-OQIC01000633-OQIC01000633.1-human-gut-metagenome-genome-assembly--contig:-NODE-633-length-14793-cov-2.348357_pt1 | contig 14793 bp, 21 predicted proteins | sample MGYA00242572_ERZ504736 | MGnify/ENA primary metagenome ERZ504736 (study PRJEB26092, sample SAMD00036201) | human gut metagenome | host: Homo sapiens | study: EMG produced TPA metagenomics assembly of... | reverse complement strand
GATATTTGCAGGGCGTCTTCGGTCTTCTGGGCATTTACATCATCTCCGGCATCAAAAAAGGACCGATGGCGTTCAAGCCTCGGTCCTTCATTCTTTTCTTGCTGATTATAGTATATCTTACAGAAGCCTGTGACATCAAGTGCTGCTTTAGTGACATTCAGTGACATTCGCCAGGAATCTCGATGTGTTTCAGGGCTTCGTCATGCAGCCGATACACCTGGCGGATATGAAGTCCGAGAGTATCGGCAATGGATGCCCAGTCCTTGAAAGCCAGGTAGCGGAGTTCCAGGACGACCCGTTCCCGGGCATCTGGCACTCGGCTGACAGCCATCATGATGTCTGCCTTGAGTTCGACCAGGACGTCGATGGCTTCATCCACTTCCTGTTCCATATCCATCATACGGGCGATGGTTTCTTCCAGACGGTGCGGATTGGGTGTCCCGCTTGGCGGCACCGGGCTGAGTGTCGATGACGCTTGATAGCCAGCTGCCGCAAAGACGATACCTGCTCCAGCTTGCTGTCTATCTGTATGTTGATGTTCCGTGCCTGTTCCAGGTACGCCTTGGCTTCCATACGCTTTTCTTCTCCTTCTGTTTCCGGTTTCATAGTATACCCCCATTTTCTGTTTCCGTCATGCCCAGGTCAGCCTTTACGGCTTCAATCAAAGCCGCCTGGGTTCCGTCTTTGTGTTTCAAGACGTTCAGGATGCGTTCATCAATCGTGTCCTTGGCTACGATGTGCTGTATGATGACCGTCTCGTCCGCCTGCCCCTGCCGCCAGAGCCGGGCGTGGTCTGCTGGTACAGCTCCAGACTCCAAGTCAGGCCAAACCAGATCAAGATGGAACCGCCCTGCTGCAGGTTCAGGCCGTGTCCGGCAGAGGCCGGATGGATGAGGGCCACAGGAATCTTTCCCGCATTCCAGTCGGCGAAATCCTGCGGCTCCTTCAGCTCCCGGGCTTCCATCCGCTGCTGGATACGGTCTTTATCATGCTTGAACCAATAGGCCACCAGGACCGGTTTCCCGTTGGCGCTTTCCACCAGGTCTTCTAAGGCATCCAGTTTCCGGTCATGGATGGCCGCCACGTCCTTGCCATCGGTATAAATCGCGCCATTCGCCATCTGCGAAAGCTTCAGGGTAAGCGATGCGGCATTAGCAGAGGTGACCTCGCCGCCTGGAAGCTCCAGTACCAGGGACTTCTTCAGCTTATCGTACCGTTTCTTTTCCGTTTCACTCAAGCAGACCTCTTTCGCTACGCTCACCAGTTCCGGCATCTCCAGATAATCTGTTGCCTTCATGGACACGGTGATGTCGGAAATCTGGTGATAGATGGCTTCTTCCGCTCCCGGCAGTGCTTGTAGGAATACACCACCATGCCGTTGCGTTTGTCTGGCTGGAAGTAGAGGTTCCGGTACTGGCTGATATATCTTCCCAGACGCTCTCCCATATCCAGGATGCGGAACTCAGCCAGAGGTCCATCAAGCCATTGCCGCTGGGCGTCCCTGTAAGGCCGACGATGCGTTTCACTTTAGGACGCAGGGCTTCATGGCACGGAACCGCTTCGACTGGTGGTTCTTGAAACTCGACAGCTCGTCCAGAACGACCATATCGAAATCCAGGCGGCTGTTCTCATAGAGCCAGGCCAGGTTCTCGCGGTTCACGATATAGATATCCGCATCCTGCTGCAAAGCCCGCCGCCGTTCTGCCACGGTTCCCACGACCACACTGCAGGTCAGCTCTTTCAGGTGATCCCACTTCCTGAGTTCATCCGGCCAGGTGTCTCTCGCCACCCGCAGCGGAGCTATCACCAGCACCCGCTTAACTTCAAAGGCATCATACATGAGGTCACGGATGGCCGTCAGCGTTGTCACCGTCTTGCCAAGGCCCATGTCTAGGAACAGGGCTGTAATGGGATGGGACTTGATGTATTCGATGGCGTATTTCTGATAATCATGCGGCATGAACTTCATGCACCTCCGCCCCCTTTCCCATCAGGCATGTGGCGATAGCCTTCAGGACTGCGGGAATATCCTCCATGCATCCAGGACGAATACCTGGTAGCCCAGCCGTCGCAACATGGCATGGCGCTTCAGCTGCAGCGGCCTTGGCTTCTGCCCCGGCGCCTTTACTTCCACAAAGCCCATCTTCCCATCAGCCAATAGAATCAAGCGGTCCGGCATACCTGCAAATGATGGCGAAACAAGCTTCACTGCCTTACCGCCAGCCTTCTCCGTTTCCATCACCAGGTGGTGTTCGATTACTTTTTCTCGCATATTACTCACCTCTTTTTTATAGGGGTGCAGGTCGGTGAAGGTCGTTTCATAAACTTCCCTTAAAGACATTTTTTCTATTTTTCAGCTAAAGGGGGTTTATATATTGACCTGCACCGACCTGCACCCTTCCCTTTTTCTTACAGGAAATCTGTGACTTTCAGCTTCAGCCCATAAATGAAATACCCGGCTTTCCGCTTACGCCTGTCAAACCCAGTTTTCTCTAATGCTCCGTAAAAATCCGTCGTACTGCGGGTATACTCGTTCATCTGCTGGCAGTACAGCCGATAGGCGTATAAAGTTCCCCGGACTTCTCGCTGAAAGAGGCATCTTCTTCACAGCAGTCATCCAGGAAATGCCGAAGCCAGTCATTCTGCCCGCGGTATTCATTGATGGCAGATGCGACGCAATCAGGCGTATCCAGGTGATAGTTCTTGGCAATGACCCTCTCCGCCCCTTCGATAATCCACTGCAGGATGGCAGGACCGGCTTTCTCCACCAGGTAGTCTGCGTAGTTCTTGATGTCGCTCTTCCCTTCGAACTGGGCCTTGAAGGGCATGACGATAAGACGCCGCCATGTCCCTTCGTCATTGGCTCCCACCCTGGCAGGTGGTTCGTGTAGAGGACCAGCGTGTGTGTCGGTACGAACTTAAAAGGATCCTTATACTTCTTTTCGCCGCTCACTTCATCCGTCGAGCAGAGCTGTTTCAGGATGGACGTAGAAAGCCGGACGCCTTCTTCCATTTCGGCGGCAATGATCATGCGCTTCCCCTTCAGCTCCGCCATTTCCGGACGGACGTTCCGCTTGCAGCCTGCCGTCAGGGCATCGGCAGAGATGCCGCCGCAGTAGCTGCCAAGGACGCGGGCCAGGGAATTCCAGTAGGTCGACTTGCCGTTGCGGCCGTCGCCGTACGCGATGACCAGGGCTTCTACATAGACTTTGCCGATAGCCATGAGACCGCTGATTTCCTGGGCGTAGTCGATGAGCGCCGTATCGCCGGTAAAGAACTGCCGGACGGCCTGTTCCCAAATAGCTTTCCCTTCGATGCCCGGGTCTACAGAGGTACATTTCGTGATGAAGTCCGTCGCTCGGTGTTCCTGCCGTCCCCGCATCCCTTTCCGCAGATCATATGTATAAGACGGGGTGTTCAGCAGGAATTCATCTGCATCCAGTGCCTGGATAGGCATCTGGACCATGGGTTTCAATGCTTGCAAGGCCGACAGGATATAGCGCATATCGCGGCGTTTCAGGACAAACTTCCGGTACGCTTCTGCGGCAAGGTAGGCGGCGTAGGCTTTGGTCTGCTTTTCCTCAATCATCTTCTCCAGGTTCCGTCCGCCCTTACGGATGATATCTTCCGAAATCCCTGTCCCTGCTAATTCCCTGAGTGCCTGCTCGGACTGTTCATTAGCATCAGCCAGCTGCAAATCCAGGAATTCTTCCGCTGCACCGACCGCTGCCTGCCGCGATTCTTCCCAGCAGATGCCATCGTAGCGGATGAAATCCGTGCTGTCGGTGTAGCGCAGCTCGTTGCCGTATTCTCTGGCGATGACCTTGGCCTGGCCGATATCCGAATAATCCTCCGGCCGCAAGGAGTCCCGGGTGCCGAAATCGTTGTTGTATTCATCCGGGCTGACGTAACCTTCCTGCTTTGCGATGCGCTTGCCGAACCGTACGGCACTGCCCCAGATAGTGTTCAGCTCGGTGTCGGGAAGCGGCGGGTCGCACTTTTCCGCTTCGTCGAGGAAAATCTGGTACGCCTTTTCCGTCGCCCCGTAACGTTTGATGACGCGGCCGGCAAAACGGCTCATAGTGCTGTTCCGGCGTCCGGCCGGGATACTGCGTGACTCGGTATCTCCCACTTTGAGTACCTGGTCGATTGTCGTTTCCCCGTCCTGCCACAATACTTTCTCGACAGGGCAGCCATAGATGAACCGGGCTGCATCGAGAGCCGCTTCATCGAAGAAGGGATACGCCCGGTGGATTGCCCGTTTCAGTTCTGTATAGTGCTGTTCATCCGTAATATCCGGGATCCCGAAATAAGCATGGAAGCGCGGTCTGGCACACTTCCCGTCCTTGGGTTTCATGTGATTCCTTGATGGCACGACGGCCACCGAGACTTTCGGCAGTATGGCCAGGAGCTTTTCCATGGAATCCAGTCAGCAGGATTCTCCGAGTGGGTGTTGTCACAATCCATGACCAGGACGTCGGCGGAGAGAAAATTCTCCCGCTTCCGATAACAATCTTTGAAGGCTACGCAGACATGATCGAAGGCGGCTGCCGCCTTCAGGTCCTCGGCACAGCTGATTTTCTGCTGCCTGGGATAGCGGCAATTCGCTTCCACGCCAGCAAAGTCTGACCTATAAAGTGTAAAATCCATCTTATTTCACCTCGTTAATATACCGAATTGTTTTTCCTTTTCTTTGGGCGTACTGGATTTCTTTTTCCATTCCCGCCGAAATCACATCGCCAAAGACCCAGAGTTCGACGCAGCGGGACAATAGTGCGATATCCATAAAGAGTGCCAGTTCCCGTTCCGATTCTTCGTCGAGGAACTGCGGTAGATACAGATGCGGTGCCAGAGGGATATATCCCTGGTCTACCGTATAGCGGCAGTAGGCACAGGCTTTCCGGATATTTTCTTCCACATCCCCGGCATAGGGCGAACACACGTACACAACAGGCATGAACGGAACCTTTGTGGTTCCACGTTCCTGATTGCCTGATACGCTGTCGGGTCCGGATAGTACTCTGCATTACGTTTCGGATTGTTTTCCATGCAGTTCCATCCACCCCTCCGCACATTCATCGCACAATACTGCCGTTCCCACCAGGTCAGCGTCACTGTCTGACAGGACATCCTTCAGATTGACAGGTACTTCCCTGCCACAGACCGGGCAACGGCAGAAACGTTTTCGTCATTGATTTCGACCGTCACATCGACACCATCCTTAAGTGGTTCTTTTACGTAAACATGTTTCATCCCTCCAGTTCCGTCTTGTAATAGGTCATGAGCATCTGCTTGCGCTGCTGGAAATCCGGGCAGGAATACAGCAGGCCGTAATCCAGGTGCTGCAGCCGGTCCAGAGCATGGATCTGCTGTGCAGTCAGATAAGGCCGGATGCTCTGCCTTTTTCGATGCCGTTGGCCAGCCGGAACTGCTTGGCAGACATCCCCAGGACGATGCGGTTCAGCATGTCGGCTTCATTGCTGAAGTGATATGCCTTCGGGCTTTCATGCAGCCGGCAGATCATGTCCGTCAGCATCGGGAATTCCTGCCGGGCAGACAGGAGCGACCGGATGCACTGCTCCATCTCGTTGAAACGCTGGATATAGAGTTCCTTGAAGTGCATCGCCTTCGAGCCTGTGTAGCCCATGACCAGCATGGTGAACCCATCGCGGGTCAGCAGGTAACGTGGCAGTTTTCTTCCCCTGGCATCACGATATGTATTGCCCTCAAAATTGAGTGCAATGAATTCCGGGCTTAATCCAGAATTGGATGCAGTGATTCGTCCGATATCACGCAGAACGTTATAATGCTGTTTTTCAAAAGTCGCTGCAACAAACAGGCTGTCGACCCTTGGTACACCTCTCTGATCAGCAAACACGCCAAATTCATCTTCTGGAATCAAAAACTTCATAGCGAATCCCGCCTTTCTTAAAATAAATATCCGAGGAAATTCCCTCTGATAGTGAAAGGACAGGAATCACTATGTTAAGTACCGGGAAATCAATCTTTTTTATAAAATTCGCACTCATACCCGTCTGCCCGGAGTAATAGCCCTTCAGCCCACGACGGCGTCCGGCCCATCTGCTCACAGATGCATCGACGCTAGTGTCTTTGGAACACTCGATAATCAGTTCATCATGGACATGGCCGACGATGGCGCAGCATCGCAGCGTCTGCATGGCATAGCAGAGGATGTCCCGGCTGATGCCCTGGACGATGTTCTCCACGAACTTCGGGCCATAGCTTTCGAGCCGTTCCCACTTCTTCGTTGCGCCGATGCTTCATAGGTGACGGATTCCCCACCGAAGCGGTTCTCGCCTATCCGGGGCTTTATGTAGGAAAGCCGCCGTCCGCTGGGGAGCTGTATGAACAGCATGCCGCTCTGATACAGAAAGCGGATGCAGCCAGTCCGCATGGGGATACGTTCCTTGATGGCTGTCTTCACGGCGGCGTCCACCTGCCACCAGAAATCGACGATGTGCGGATTGGCTGACCGCCAGGACCGCACCAGAGGATACAGCTCATTTTCCGTAAGTCCCATGTCCAGGGCGCCATGGCCTTCAGCGCTCCTACGGAGCCGCCATAGCCAAGGGCCAGTTCTGCGATTTTCCCTTTCTGCCGGAGATGCCCGTTGACGCCATGCTTTTCTACGGGAACGCCGAACATGGAGCTAGCCGAGGCGCAGTAAATGTCGCCATTCCTGGCAAAGACATCCGAACGCCATGTTTCTCCTGCCAGCCACGAAAGCACCCTGGCTTCAATGGCCGAAAAATCCGCTACGGCAAACTTCAGTCCCTGCCGGGGCACAAAGGCCGTACGGATCAGCTGGGAAAGGACATCGGGGATGGAATCATACAGGAGTTCCATGGCTTCGTAATTTCCCTGGCGTACCAGTTCCCGGGCTTCCGAAAGATCCGCAGATGATTCTGGGGAAGATTCTGCAGCTGGATGTGCCGGCCGGCAAACCGCCCGGTCCGGTTGGCCCCATAGAACTGGAACATCCCTCTGGCCCGGCCATCCTCGCAGGCCGTCATCCCCATGGCCTGGTATTTCCGGACCGAGGATTTGGCCAGCTTCTGCCGGAGCAGCAACACACTGCGCAGCGGTTCTTCTGCCGTCTTCAGCAGCTTTTCTACCTGCTTTTGCCCAAGGAATCGGTCTTCATCCCATGCTGTTCCAGCCAGCCGATCATCTGTATGACGGAGTTCGGGTTCTCCAGACCCGTCTTTTCCTTCAGCACAGCCATCAGGCTGTCCCGGCTGCGGGCATCGATGACGATGGCATTTTTAGCCAGCGTCCTGTCGATGGCGATGCCCCGGTCATTGATTTCCTGGTCGAGATGATATTCATCCCATATCGGTTCCGGGACGGGATACTTCTTCAGCCGCTCCTGGATGGCCATTTCCACTTCCACATCCCGTTTGTTGTAGGACTTGAACAGTGTCCATTTGTCCAGCGCATGCTGAGGAAGGTTTCTTGTCCGGCCGCCATTCGATTTTGTTTCCTTGCAGGGAACACAGAAATAGCGGATCAGGTCTTTGCCTTCCTTTATCTTCTGGCTGTCCAGCTTCAGCACGGCTCCTACGCCTTCCAGGGAAAGGGGCAGGCCCATATAGGCCGACCAGACCATGGAGCATTTCCATCCTGCCGGATTGAGGAACCTGGCACAGTCCTGGGAAAGCGGATGATGGTCACGGAACGGGTCCAGGCTCATCCCCAGGTCACACAGGTAGCGCGACAGGCAGACCCGTTCAAAGCTGGCATTGAACGCCCACTTGGTAACGGATTCATCGGTCAGGGCATCCAGGATATCGTCCGGGATGCCCTCTCCCTGCGCCAGGTCAACGACCTGCACTTCGCCGCCGTCCACCGAATATCCAAAGAGAAGGATTTCAAAGGCTGGCGATTCGGCATATTTGTACACACCGCATTTTGCCAGATTGATATCGCTGAATGTTTCAATATCGATACTGATGGTTTTCATACGCTTCACCTCGAAAAAGCGGCGAGGCACAAGGCCCCGCCGCTATTCACTACTACTTATTTCCGGAAGGATTCCATCTGCTTGCGGTGGTACTCTTCTTCCCGTTCATCCGGTGCCGAGCCATTTCTTCATCCCGCTGGTCTTTTTTGATATCCGTATAGATCATAGCCACGAAGAATCCTCCGGCGCACAGTGCAACCAGGCAGTACAGGCCATCCAGAATCAGTCTCATCATAGTTTCCATAATCACGCCTCCTTATGCCAGGAAATCATCATCGTCAGCCGTAGCGAAGTCATCTTCTGCACGCGGCTTGCCGCCAAGGGGTTCACCATCACGGATTTTCTGCAGGTTGTTCAGGCCGCAGGCGATGCCCTTGTTGCCATTGCTGTTGAAGGGCATAGAAGTTGATGGATGCACGGCCATAGACGCCGGAGTAGACTTCAGAGCGTTCCAGGATATGCTGGCAGTCAGCATCAACGATGCCCGGCTTGGTCGCCGAGTTGGCATTGACGAAGAAGCTGTCTTTATAGGCATCATCGCCCGGCGTTCCAGGTCGCCGTCACGGAGCGGCGTTTTGATGGCTTCGAGAGCCGGTACAGTGCGGCCATTGCCCTTGAGCTTGCTTTCGCCTTCTTCGTAAGCAGCCTTGATGGCAGCGCGGATTTTTTCTACGGTCTTTGTATCCGACTTAGGGATGATCAGGCTGACGCTGTATTTCGGCGTACCGCCGTTGATGGACTTCGGTTCCCAGACGTTGGCGTAAGACCAGCGCGTATTGACTCCGGTGATTACCTTGCACGGATTGACGTAGTTGTTAGACATAGTAGTTTCCTCCTTAATTTGCAGCGTTAAAATCATCAGCCGCCGTATGCATCGCCGGACGCTTGTCCGATTCCGGTACCAGGACCGGTTTTCCCTGCGGCTTTTCGACTAAATTTGACAGCAGTTCTTCGAACCGCTTCTTGCCGAGCTGTTTTGTCATTGCCGTGATGCCGAGCAGCTTCTTTTCATATGGGTCGAAGCCCGCTTCTTCCACTTTGGCGGCGACTGCTTCTTCACTTACGTAGCGGCGGTTCGACCGGCCTTCGACCAGTTTCCATCCGTCCCACTGCTTGCCGGAAAGGGCTTGCTGCAATGCGTATTCCTTGACATCCCCGGCCCAGTTCACCAGTTCATCGGCCCTCTCCAGGACGGCTTCGATTTCTTCATCCTGCAGCGTGGACGGGACGGCAAAATCATACCGGGCCAGTTCCAGATTGTACTCGGCCCGCTTGCGGCAGGTTGCTTGATCTTGCAGAAGCGGCAGTGGTCACCGGCTTTATATTCGCCCTCACCTTTCGCCGCCAGTTCTGCCGCAGGCTTCAGCACCGTTTCGGCCCACTGGAGCAGTTCTTCCTTGCTCATGGTGCAGGTGCTGACGTTGTCCCGGCGGGGCTGGAAGATCGTCATGGACACCTGGCGGATATCATAGATGCCATCAAACAGGTTCAGCGCACCGAGGGCATAGCACATCATCTGCGGATTCTTCTCGGAATCCACCAGGACTCCCAAGCCATGCTTGTAATCGATGACTGTCAGGGTATCGTCGGCTACGATGAGGCAGTCGCCTGTTCCAAAACCGCCTGGCACCCACTGGGAAAAGTCCAGCCGCTGTTCGATCATGATCATCGGGTCCTTGCAGGATGCTTTGGCTGTGGCCAGGCATTCCATGACGAACTGCGCGTATTCATCAGTGCATTCCGCCATCTCCTCATCAAAGTACGTGAGTCCCTTCGTCGGATCTTCCAGTTTCTGCCCCAGCGCCGTCTTCACCTTGAATTCGCAGAGCGTATGGGCATCCGTTCCCTGGCGGGCGAATTCACTGGAGGTATCCGGCAGCTTGGCACATTCCTTCGCAGACGGCGGGCAGGCCAGCCAGCGGTAGCAAGAAGATGCGGACAGCACCGCATGTTTATCCGGCATGGCCAATCACCTCCAGTTCCTTCAGGAACGCTTCATACTGTGCCGCATCAATGCCGGACAGCTTGTCCGCCCCGTACTTCTGGATAAGGCTGCGAACTTCGTCCGTGAATCCCTTGCGGGCCTTGTCGGCAGCGACTTTGCGGACATCTTCCAGTGTCAGCGGCTTTTCCAATTTCTCTGATTTCGCTTCCGAAGCTGTCGGATTATCTTCTTTCACCGCCATGGCCTCGGAAATCTTCAGCAGTGCCTTGCCGCAATCGCCCAGGGCCGCTGCCAGTTTCTGCAGTTCATCGTTTGTCATACGGATTGACTCCTTTCGCACATCTTTGCATTGATAAGAGATGGATGTTCCTAGCGATACTGCGGGTCGTGGCGCTGATGGTCATCAGCACCGCCGCCAGTTCCCGGTCCAGCTTTTGCTGCTGAGCCAGTTTTTCAGGTGTCTGTGTGTACATCATCTTGGGTTCCTCCTTCCTAAAGGGCTTCTTCGTTCGCCTCCACCAGTAATAGGACAACCGCATCATCGTTAAGTACCGATTTTCCAAAAAAATCCGGCCGCTTTGTTCGCAGCCGGATTCCCTGGCTGTTTAGCGATAATCCTTGAGACGGTCCTGCAGTAACGCGTAAAGCTTATGTTTCCGCTTGTTGACGGCTTTCTGACTCAGCCCGACTGACTCCCCGACCGCCGCTTCGCTGAAGCCATCGGCAATCATCGTCAGGATGGTCCGGTCAATGTCTTGCAGTGCAACTAGTTCTCGCCGGAGAGCTGTCAGCAACTCTTTTTTCAGGACAATCTCCTCCAAGTTGAAGTCACATTCCGGTTCCAGCTTGAATTCATCATGGAGCTTGTCAGCGGATACTTCATCATCTCCATGTCGCTGTTTTCTTTTGTCTTCACGCCAGATTGGCCGCATGTAAGCGCGATACTGTTCTTCAGTTGCCGGAATCAGGACAGTACGTACCTTACGGCAGCCGATTTTTGACCAGCGGACTTCACAGTCCTTGTACTCCTCGGTGATGACGTTTTCTGAAGTGAGTTCCAGAGGAATGTAGTACTTTTTGTCTTTGTTTGTCTGTAGATTGGCCATGCGCGATCTCCTTCGCATAATGCGAAGCGAGAATCCACGCAGGCAGCCTGTCGAAATTGACCATAAGATGCATCCTCGCTTCTATGGCCAACCATCCCAGTAGGCTGACGTGATTAACTTTCCAGACCGTCTCCCAGTTCTGGGCACATCCGCGTCCGGATGTGAACGTTGAGACGGAAATTTCATTCAAATGTCTTTATAAGCTCATCTAATTCCCCAAGGTATGATAAAATATAAGTAATTCATGGTGTTTCCTTGGTTGTCCAGATGCTTGCTCATTGGTTCTGCCTTAATTCTAGCAATTCACGCTCATTAAAAATCGGACTGGACGGACAGCCTCGGACAATTTCGGACTGGACTACTTTAAAGGTGGTGTAGCACTTGAAATTTTCAGAGTTTACTTCTGGCTTACTTCCTTTTGCATCGGACAAATGAAGAAAGAACAATATTTTAATGAAATCATCGGGAATTTCATCCAAGATGCTGCTATGGACTCATGTCCTATCCTTCATAAGAAAGCCGATACAAAATATCGATTTTTAAGAGGTACTCGTAAAATCCAACCTGCAGATGCGAAATACCTTTACGCTAATCGTGACAAGGAAAAGTTTTCTCATTGGATTGCTGATAGAACCGAAGAATGTGATTCTTATGATGCGGTAGCAAAATGGCTGCACGATAATGGAATAGGCAATTCTTGTGTCGACGACGCTTGTGCTGATTTACTTGAAAATATTATTTTGTCGCTTATAGACAACTCAGCAACAAATAGTGAGTTTTCTAATGATTCCTCCGGTTTTACTCACGACATATCTTTAATTGAGGATATTGAGAAAAAAATAAAATTGCTTCCTCGTCCGAGTTCTATCCCGGTTCCGAAAGAAGCAACTGAAAACGAAAAAATATATATTGATGAATTATATAGAGCCTATGGTGATGCAGAAGGTCTCCCATCATTTTCAAAAAACGATTTAGGTGATTATCCTGATTATGCCGATGACCTCGATGATCGTCGAGTTGACTATTATTCTGCCGCTTCTATTCAAAGGGGCGTCTTGGAATTAGGTAGCAATAGACTTTCCAATCAGTTTGACGTACTCAAAGAAGAAATTTTTGATGGGGTAAAAGATACAGCCAGAAAATCCCACCCCAATGGATACGAACGAATGCTGTCGGTAATGGAACAAGCCGTAAAAATATCTGCCCCAAATTATCTATTAAGCTCATCCCCTTATTGGATTAGCGGGAAAATAAAAAAGGGAGTATGTCATTATCTTGTCAATGATCATAAATTAAGGTGGGTCAAGAAAAAACATGGATAATACTAAGGCTATTAGCTCTGCCTTTGAAATGGCATTGCGTGTCCTGCTCTTATTAAGCAAAGTTAAAAATCGTTCAATAACGATTATGCAAATATGTGAAGTTGATTTCATTGCCGTATACGCAGCAGATTTTGGATTGCTGGACGAAAATCTGCATGGGTACGGAACTTACAGATTCAGCGAATTTTTAGCACGAAAGTCAATTGTATCGAAAGCCGTGAAAAACCTAGTTCTTAAAAGATGCATAAGGTTTAAGACATCCAAAAAAGGTTATTTATTCCAAATAACTCCTAAGGGTCTTGATTTTGTTAACGAACTTAAAGTTTCATATGCTGAAGAATATCGATTAGCTGTTGAAACTGTAGTAGATGCCTATAGGTTGTCAGAGTCATATATGTTAAAAGAAATCAATCGATATACACTCCAGTCTTTGCAGGAGGATGCTCATGAATAGATTTTATTTGAATAAATTGATAGTTTCTGGTGGACAACACCAAAGTTCCATAATTGAATTTAATCCAGGATTCAACCTTATCATTGGCCCATCCAATACCGGGAAAAGCTTTATAATGGATTGTTTGGACTATGCTCTTGGAGCATCACCAAGCAAAACGCATCCATCTAAAGTTCTTGATGCCAATAATGGATATGAATTAATATCACTGGAACTTACAACTCAAGGAGGGTCCGTAACACTTAATAGAAAAATTGGTGATAGTAAAATAGAAGTAATCAGTTCAGATCCATCTATTAAAAACGGACGTTATAGTGTTTCCAATACAGCTAAAAAAAATATTAATTCTGTATTTCTATCTCTTTTGGGGATTGATTCTGAGCATAAAATCCTATCTTCAGAGAAAGGAACCACCCAAAATTTATCCTGGCGAACCATATTACATTTTTTCTTTCTTCGCCAGGCTGATATTGCCAGAGAAACCTCTCCACTTATCACGCCCGGATGGAACGCACCGACACCGTCAATAGCTACCCTTTTATTTTTATTAACTGGTAAAGACGCTAATAATTTGCAAAAGCAAGAAGATCCGGCTATAAGCAAGGCAAAGAAAAAAGCTCTTCTCACATACATACAAGAGAAATTAGATGATTTAAGTAAAGCGACGGGCTGAATTTAGAAAAAGCCGCATCTCAATGTGAAATTGTAGATATTCCTAATGCCATTAAAAGAATTGAAAAAACAAATTCAACAAATTAAAATCACATTGATACAGCCGTATCCAAAGGACATTCCATCATGTCTAAGATTTATGATTTAAATGGTAAACTCTCTGAATGCGAAACTGTAATTCACAATTTTTCCATTCTCCATCAACAATATCAATCAGATATACATAGATTAGAATTCATAATAGATGGTAGCTTAGCATCTCAGAAATTTCCTACAGTTGCACACTGTCCGTTTTGCAATTCCAAAATCACCACCCCACCTGATACTAAATACATAGAAGCATCTTCTGTAGAACTGAAAAAAATAAAGACTCATATTGAAGGATTATTCAAAGCTAAAAGAAAAGCGTCGAAAAAAAGAGACAGGGGGTGCTACTGAATATAAAAAAACTAGAGGAACAAAAAAATAAAATTGATTCATTGATATCGAATGAACTTACTCCCCAGTTATTCAATATTCAACAAGAATTGGAAGAAAAAATGAATTTCATGCGAATTTCTGGCGAACTGGAATGTCTACAGCAAAATGAACTTCAATATAGGAAGGAATTGTTCGATAAAGAAACTGAAGAAGACCCAGTTATCACTAAACGAAAAATAGCCGATTTCTTTGACTATGATCTTATTCACGGATTCGAAGAAAATCTAATAAAGATTCTAACTGCGTCCAAGATTGGTGGCGCCAATACCGCGCGATTAAACATGCAAAATTTCGACATTGAAATAAATGGTAAGAGTAAGCCAGCTACAATGGGCGGTGGCTTTTGTGCACTTCTTAACACAATAACTACTTATGCTATGAGTGAATACATTATCGAGCAAAACGGCTATGCTCCATATTTCTTTGCATCCGACTCATCGTTAACCCAATTATCAGAATCTGAACAAATCCAGAAAGCAAACACTATTAAGCATAATTTCATTCAGTATCTGGTCGAACATGCGTTATCTCGCCAAGTAATCATGATTGAACAAAAAGAACGGATGCCTTTTATTCCTAAGGAAAATCCAGCCAATGGGATTCATATAATTGAGTTCACCGGAAATAAATATGTAGGCCGATACGGTTTTTTAAATGATGTATTTAATATCGAATAAGATTACCCTTTTGTAATATGAAAAAACGGCTTATAGGACAAAAAGTGTGTGTGGCTTTTTTAAATTAATCCCAATAAATTGGAAATTCCGTGGACATATGGAACTCATTCCAAACAATGGCATCCCCCCATTGCGGCAAGATATTATCCACAC
>ENA-OQIC01000631-OQIC01000631.1-human-gut-metagenome-genome-assembly--contig:-NODE-631-length-14819-cov-1.931391_pt1 | contig 14819 bp, 18 predicted proteins | sample MGYA00242572_ERZ504736 | MGnify/ENA primary metagenome ERZ504736 (study PRJEB26092, sample SAMD00036201) | human gut metagenome | host: Homo sapiens | study: EMG produced TPA metagenomics assembly of... | reverse complement strand
CTTTTGCTTGCTTTACATGTGTGTGGTATACTTAAGCTACAGTGAAATGAAGAAGTACATAGCAGTAATTCAGACAAGAGATTCAGTGTTTATTCAGTGCGGAAGATAAAGAGGTTATATGCTTATGAGAATCGTTACACAGGCCATCAGGGTGATTGATTATGAAACAATAAATTTCAGCAAGAAATATTATGCCAAGTTTGGGGAGTATATTGAACAGTTGATTTCTTACATAAATGGGAATGTTTCTGTAAGGGAATACAAAACACAATCAACGGGTACAGAGGTCATTAGCAGTATATTAGAGATCATAAAGCACCAGGCAGAGGCTGAAATAGTTCTGCAAAGGATTGATATAATAGCAGAACGCCTGCTCCGAAAGGAAAGACAGGCACAAGAGCAGATTGCCAGTATGGATATTAGAGTGCAGAAAGGAAGCCTGATCTTGGCTCTGATCGAGGATGAGGGGAAGGTGCTGTTTCTGTTGGCGAAGGTAGAGCATACGGATTTCTTTGATGATAGTGATTACAGCATTAAATCAGGCTTTTCAAAGGACACAAAAAAGATCTGGAAAACCTGCCTGTTTGAGATTGATGATTTGAATTCTGTGAAATTTTTAGCCAGAATATATTCTAATACGGTGGCGAAATACTGGTGGCATGATTTTCTGGAGTTAAATGAACTTCAAAGTGATGAGCTTAATACCAAGAGAGCGTTTAAAGCCGTAGAAAGTACACTGAGCAGAAATCTGAAAAAAGATGCACCATATGACCATATGGTAATCCGGAATGCAATGTACTTGTATTTCAGTAGTGTCGAGCAGTTTGATTTTTCTGAAATGTTAGATAAAACGATTAAGAATTATTCCCCTAACGACATGAAGGCGGAAAAGAAAGAAGAACTTATTCAGAAACTGTGCGACCTGCCTGAAAAACAACACTTTGACCATCAGTTTAAGCCAGTTCTGTCAATGATTAAGCCTAAAATGAAGAAAACGTATGATGTATATAGCGGAATTCAGATCAAAGTATCTAGTGCGGTTGAAGATTTGGAAGACATCATTGAGGCATATGAGGACGGTGATGGCAAACGGTATCTCAAGATCCGTATGGATAATGATATAACCTTCCGGACATTTGAGCGTAGGGAGGGGAGATAGGAGGGATTTGCTTTGCTGGAGCGATATAAGGGATAAGGTTTTGGGATTGAAAGAAGAAGAACGCAGGAAATTCTATTCCGCCTGTTTTTCATTCCCATCTTCTCAGGCTTTAGGATTTTCAGAATTGATGGAGGTCATACAAAAGATTCCATCAAGGGATGAAGTCAGAATTTTTTTGTCGTTGGAAAATGAAGATCCCTTCATAATAGTGAAAAATTCAACTGAAGCAGAGTACAGAGCGTTTATTGAAGAGACACTGGAAGATGAGATGATTTTTACAAAAATAGAGATAAATAAAACACTGGCAGATGGGCACTTTTCAATTTACCGATACCAAAAGTTTGTGGAGGATATTGTCGGTTTATCTATGGAAGACGTGCTGAAAACATTCTCTATGTTTCTGGATGGGGCAGGGAAAAATATAGTGTTTGAACTATTTGACAGTCCAAATATTTTTTATACGAAAACAATGTATTTTCTTCCTGTGGGGAATAGAGAGATTGATTGTAATTTTAGCAGGACACAGCGTTTGCTGGCTTGTAGGGATAATACGTACTTTTATAACCAGGATTCCTATGGATTGCTGCCGGATGATTTTAAGATAGAAGTAGGGTATGAGGGAAACCCATTCAAAGAATTGTTCATGAAGCTGGAAACAATTTTGGCAGCAGGCTTCATTGCATCCAATGCTACGATTCAGGGCGGGCAGATGAAACTGCAGATCATGGGACAGCGTTCTGTTGATTATGTATGCCGTCTAAATGAGATAACGGGAAACCAGGTGCTGTACAAAATATATGACTGGATATATTCAGGCGGAAGTTCTATTGACAAAGCCATTATTGCAAGAAATATTATCTGTCTGCATTGCAATATGAGCCGCTGCTGAACCTGGACGAAAAAGTTCTTTCCTCTATCCAGTCTAATTACAATCTGTATTTGAAAGATAACGTAGGACAGTATCTTGAACTGAAAAACAAAGTGGCAGAATTTATAAGTGACATTGTGTCGAGAACCGGGGAATACGCCACAGAATTACTTGATAAGTTTAAAGCAAATGTTATAGCAATATTTGGCTTCCTATTTACAGTGGTCATAGCCGGTATTGTATCAGACCAGCCGTTGAACAATATTTTTACAAAAGATATCACGGTAATTCTGGAATTAGTCCTGGTGGGTTCTGTGGTATATCTGTTCATTTGTTATGGGCAGTCAAAGTATCAGATGAATAAAGTTTATGAAAGTTATGAGAAACTGAAAAAATCCTACGATAAGATATTGACCGAGGATGATATTCAGGAGTGCTTTCGGGGTGACTATCTGATCTTAGATATGAAGAAGACGATAGGAAAATCTGAAAAGATATATCTGTTCCTATGGGTTGTTTTTCTTCTGGTGCTTCTTGTGATTGTAGAATATATTAGTGAAGCTCCGGTTGTAATTCCTTTTTTAAAAAAGATGCTGGCCGGTTCTGTAAGTAAAGAAAAATCCCCTTGCGCATTGATTGAAAAGGTCAATGGCACAGGAAATTTTTTGCCCGAACATATTTTTGCATTTTATATTTAATAATTGCTCCTATTGAAATTAGTGCCAAATACGGTAGTATGATGCTTATAACAGATAGGAGGAATCTAAAATGAGATTAGAAGATAAACTGGCAGCATATTTGGAGTACTGTGAATATCGAAAGGAACTCGATAGGAAAACACTGAAAGCATACCGTATTGACTTGCGTCAGTATTTCGAATATATATGTGTGGATGAACCTGATAAGGAAAAGATTGAGGAGTATGTTACGCATTTGCATAAGAGCTACAAGCAAAAGACTGTAAAGCGGAAGATAGCATCAATAAAAGCGTTTTATAACTATTTAGAAGAAACTGAAATCATTGCTGAAAGCCCTTTCCGGAAAATAAAAGTCAAATTCAAGGAAACAGTAACCCTCCCCAGAATCATTCCCAGGGAAGAAATAGAGAAGCTTTTGAACCATATGTATCAATGCCTGAATGAGAACGATAAAGCATCCCGTAAATTTATGCTGCGTGATGTAGCCGTGATTGAAGTGTTTTTCGCAACCGGGGCGAGAGTGTATGAAATCTCCAACATCCGGGACGACAGCATTAATCTGAATACGGGCTTGATCAGGCTTATGGGAAAAGGCGGGAAGGAACGATATGTACAGATCAGCAACACTTCAATTTTAGAGGTCTTGAAAAAATATTACGATGAAAATGAGCAGTCGATCAAGAAAAGTGGTTATTTTTTTGTAAACAACAGAGAAAGCAGGTATACGGAACAATCTATCCGGCTGATGCTGAAGAAGTATACAAAGCAGGCTGGGATCGAGAGAAATATTACTCCTCATATGTTTCGTCATTCATTTGCGACATATTTAATAGAGGAGGGCGTAGATGTAAGCTGTGTTCAGCAGATTTTGGGCCATAGTTCCATAAAAACAACTCAGATTTATATACATATTGCGGCTAAAAAACAGGCTGAAATATTAAAAGAGCTGCATCCCCGGAATAATATGAAAATCGTTGGTGCGGCATGATTTTCTGCCAATATGTGAACTTCCAGTGAATTTACGACTAAAATCGATTTACCCGCATAAATACTGGATTTTCTGTGGAAATATAGGTGAACCAGTAGTCGTGAGTTTACAATTATACTACATTGGGACGTTTTCCTTTGTGGTATATTAGGACATTATCATAAATGGTTCATAGAAAAGTTATAAAATGTGATAAAAAAGTTGAAAAATGAAAATGTTTTAGATATAATAAAGCAATGGAGAATTTTTTAGTTATATCTGTATAGCTGCAAATTGAATAATAAGCATAGATGCTGTAGCGTATTAGACTACGAGGGGATTTATGTTATGACTTATCAGCATTCTTGTGAAGTATTGAACTTTGCAGGGATGTTTTGGCATATATAAGTATTGACTATGAGGGTGGGATTACCGATTGATTGCGAAAAATGAACTATTAAAGAAATATAATATTTCTGAAGATGAATTTGAGGTAGCTGATATTAAATGGGAAGAGCTTGAATATATTTATAAAGACTTTCCGAAAAGAGAAGTTCATATGAACAGAAACTGGCTGAATTTCAGAAAGAGTTCTTGATGAACATTTCCGAAAATGGTATTCATTCTATACGAACAAGAGTGAAGGATGCAGAACATTTAATTGTAAAGATTATCAGAAAGCGACAGGAGAATTATAAGAAGTATAGAACGCTGGATAAGGATAATTATGAAAAATTTCTTACAGACTTGATTGGAATTCGTTGTTTTATACTTTTTAAAGCTGATTGGAAGAAATTTCACGCATATCTTGAAGAAAAAATTGAAGATAATCCCCAGTACTATTTGGATGATTGCTTAAAGGATTTTGACGAGGATACAGAGCATACTTATATGGCGGAAATGCCGAAGGTTCATATTCGAGATGGTGATGCACGAGAGATATATGAAACTGTGCTTCCGCTGATGCAATAAAAAATAAAAAGATATATCGATCAGTACATTATATCGTTAAATATCATGGCGTTTATATTGAGATTCAAGTGAGGACATTGTTTGAGGAAGGATGGGGTGAAATAGATCACCACATTGTTTATCCATATTATCAGGATGACATGTTATTTCAGCAATACACCAGTCTGCTGAATCGTTTAACGGGGCTAGCGGATGAGATGAGCAGCTTTTTTTGTGAAGTAAAGCGTTTGGAAGAAGAGCATTTGCAAAGAGTGAAGACAGAACCGGATGGAAATGAGTCTCAAAAAATAGTAGATGAAGAAGACGAAATTAGTAAGGCTTGTCCTGTTGAGGAGAAAAGAACCTTTGTTAGATGATAATACTGCTGCAGCATGTATACAAAATGTATTATATGAATGAGAGGAAATTTATGATGTCAGAAAAAAATTATTATTCAAAAGAGACAGAAGATTTTGCCAATGAAAGTATGAGACAGATAAAGTCAGGTGTGGTAAGAAACCATAAATTGAAGAACAGTGCAAGAATTCATACTGGTGAAATGGAAGAGGTGGAATGTGATGCATTTTGTAACTTTCTGATGTCGAAAAATTATTTTCTGGTAGATGAATTACGAGGATGTGAGAATGCGTAATATTGAGAATATTTATACTGACTATAATGGTCTTGTTGATGAGATAACGGAAGAAGCAATTAAGAATCGCATAAAGCAGTTTCAAGCAGAGATGCAAGCCTTTATTGATAGCAATAAATTGCAGGATAAGGTCTTTATTCACCAAATGGCACTGAATCACGCTGTTATGGACTATTATTCTGATATTCAAAGATTAAAAAGTTATCAGGAAATAGGTCACATTAATGAGGTGAAAATCAAGGCATACGAAACGTTCTGGCTTTTGAAAAGGCGGCCTCTGCAGTTAAAAGCCCAGCTTGAAGATGATAAATGGCTATATATAAATGAGAAATTTTTATTAGCTCGTATTGCTAGCTTCATATTAAGAGATAATATAAACATACCGCTTACAAAAGAAAAAAAGGAAGCATTCACGAATTTCTTAGACACATTGTATTATTATCTTAAATTTAGAAAAACTGATGCTCAGGCTATAGAATTGATGTTGCTTGGCTTTGATGCAGGCAGAATTATAGCTGGCAAGTAAAGGCTCCGTAAGGAGCCTTTCAGACTGTAGACAAACTTACTTTGATGACATCATCAAAGTAAGTTTGTCTACAGTTTGAGCATCCGTTCCCTGGAACGGATGCTCAAAGAGCGTGACCAGGAGATCTGCAGATGCATCAGGAGACGATCCGTGTCCACAATTACTGGTTTGAAGTATTCGAAGATATGCAGAAAGAACATCTGCGGGAAATAAAAAAGCTGCAGGCAGAGAAAAAGGCGCTTGAGCAGCGTGCCCTGAAAGCAGAACGTGAATGTGATGAACTGTATGATAAGAAAAAAGAGCTTCTTCATAAGCTATATGACGTCCTGACCCAGCTGGAAGATGAAAAAGGGAAGCACCAGAAACTGACTGCCCAGATCAACAGGGATTATGAAAACTCTTCCATTCCCTCTTCAAAAGCAGTGCAGCGTAAAAAGATCACAAACAGCAGAGAAAAAACAGGCAGGAAACCAGGCGGACAGCCAGGACATAAAGGCCACTGCCGCAGGAAACAGGAGCCCACACAGCCAGTCATTTTTCTTCCGCCACCGGAAGAAGTCCTGGAAGACAGTACTTTTAAAAAGACCGCAAAAACCATTGTAAAGCAGATGGTAAATATCCGAATGGTACTGGATGTAACGGAATACCATGCGGATGTTTATTACAACAGTCAGACAGGTGAACGTGTACATGCTGTACATCCATTGATAAGAGCAGGGGATTTCTGTCTGACCTGACGGGTGGAAAACTGAATATTTCCAAGGGGATGATAAGCAGACTAAACCGGGAGTTTGCTTTAAAACTGAAGCGGAACGCAGGTCTGCGCAGATATGCTGCTTTCTCCTGTCATGCATACAGACTGTACAAATGCCAGGGAAAATGGGAAAAACTGTCAGGTATATGTCTGTGACCACATTGGGGTCAGACCGTGCGTCCAGCAAAGGGTATATAGTCCGGTGGGTGGAAGCCCCATCAAATAAGCTGTTAACCACAGCATTTGAAGCGAGTCTTGAGTCTGTTACGGTAACGTGCAGGCTAAGCGTAGACAGCAAGATAGCAGGGATAGCTATGGAGCACCGAAATCCCAAAGTATCAGAGGGTCGACACCGTGGTCTGGGTGGAAGACAATATATGCACTTATCGTTATGGTGAGATTTTGCATGCCTCTGCGGTGTTGTTGAAACTATTCATGTCAGACAGGGACTATATGTCAACTGGAGAGGACCTGCATTTTCTTTTCAGAGTGTGTAAATGAAAAGTATGTCCGCCAACCAAAAGAAGAAAGACAAACGAAGTGCAGGTAGTCGGAGGCCCGAACAGTACCGGTGAAGGTATGAACAAAATAAATACTGGAGGGAAGTCGAGAGAGAACTGTGCCTCGCAGTTCTGGCCTGCGAAACTATATCAAAGAGGAAACATTAGCTATACACAGAGATAGGGGAACTAATGGAAACGAAATTGGCGAGAATATCACAATTATCAAAAGAAAACCCAGACATGGTCTTTACATCACTGGGGCATCTTATCAATAAGGAGATGCTTGAGAACTGTCATGTCCAGATGGATGGAACGAAAGCCGTAGGAATAGATGGAGTTACCAAAGAAGAATACGGAAGAAATCTGGAAGAAAATCTAGAAGCCCTTATAGAAAGTTTGAAGAAGAAATCCTATAAGCCTAAACCAGCAAGACTGGTAGAAATACCAAAGGATAATGGGAAGATGCGGCCACTTAGTATCTACTGTTATGAAGACAAGCTGGTACAGGAAGCACTGCGCAGGATACTGGAAGCAGTATTCGAGCCAATGTTTTATGATGAGATGATGGGATTCAGACCCAACAGGGGCTGCCATAAAGCAATCCGCAAACTAAACATAATGCTGGAAAGGAAACCGACGAATTATGTTCTGGATGCGGATATAAAAGGATTCTTCCAGCATCTTGACCATGAATGGATTGTGCGTTTTATAGAATCAAGGATCAAAGACCCGAATATCATCCGCCTTGTCAGACGAATGCTGAAAGCAGGAATTATGAATAACTATGAATTTGAAGCAACAGAGGAAGGAAGTGGACAAGGTTCCGTCTGCTCTCCGATAATTTCCTGTATCTATATGCACTATGTGCTGATATGGTGGTTCAGAGAGGTGGTAACGCCGATGTTAAAGGGATATGCAGGTCTGGTGGTCTATGCTGATGATTTTGTGGTGACATTCCAATACAAATCAGATGCAGTATGGTTCTATGAACACTTAAAACATAGAATGGGACACTTTGGATTAAGCCTTGAAGAAGAAAAGAGCAGGCTGATAGAGTTCGGACGATACGCAAAGGAAAGATGCAGTAAAAGTGGAACGAAGCCAGGTACCTTTACTTTCCTAGGTTTTACACACTACTGTTCCAAAAGCAAGAATGGTAGATTCAGAGTGAAGAGGAAAACCAGTAAGAAGAAGTTTGCGAAGAAATGCAGAGAAATAAATCAACTGATGGGACACATGAAAACATGGAAACTGAAAGAGATTACTGCTAAACTCAATCAGATACTGACTGGTTATTACCATTACTATGGAATCACAGACAATACAGAAAGAATAACAGCATTTCGATACCACGTAATGAAAAGTTTATTCTACTGTCTAAATCGGAGGAGTCAAAAGAAAAGCTACAACTGGGTAGAATTTCTGAATATGATAGATAACAGCTATCCATTGGTAAGACCCCGAATATATGTCAGTGTATATAATTGATAAATGTGAACGATTCGTTTCGCAAAGAGCCGGATGCGGGAAAGCCGCAAGTCCGGATTCTGTGAGGGGCGTACGACCGCAAGGGGTGCGTCTACTCGACCATGAAATACCCGGGGATTTATATGAAGGATATTGATAAAAGTGCTTTGTAAGAATCAGGTAGTTTTGGTATAATTCATTGTAAATGAAAATATAACCGAATCAGGTAAGTCCTCTGCGGAGGTTGCAAAAAGCGATAAGCAGTGGGTGGGAACTTGCTTGTATCAGGAGGATTGTAAGCTCCTTCTGATAAACTGCGAATATCCGATTGACAGGCAGTTAAAATCAGGATTCATGAGATGGGGAGAGATAGATAGTGGACATTTATCAGATTATTATTACACATAATCGAAGCTGGACGATCAGGGAAATTATTGCTTTTGCAGTGGTTTTCCTGATGGCCGTTTTTCTGGCAGCAGTATTATTAAGGCTGCATAAAATAGTGATCATTCAGGCAGTCTGTGGACTGTTGCTTCTGACGTTTCTTTCAATTGTATTTGGTTCTACTGTTTTTACGAGGACTCCGGGGATCAGGCAGTATCAGCCGGAGGTATTCTGGTCATGGAAGGAAATCCTGGGGATTGGTACATGTGGCAGACTGGGAAGTACTACGGGAGATGGTTTACTGCAGGAGAATCTGTTGAATATTCTGCTACTTTTTCCGGCAGGGATTTTATTGCCGGGGGTGACAGGCAGAAAACTGAAATGGTGGATGGGATTGCTTGTGGGAATTGCGGTATCATCTGCTATCGAGATTAGTCAGCTGCTGCTTTGCAGAGGGTTGTTTGAGTTTGACGATATTATTCATAATAGTTTGGGATGTATGCTGGGGTCTTTGTTGGGGAATAGGATGTTAAGGTTGGTACATGGAAAGTAAAGGGCAGGACCAGATGAAAAACTGACAAGTCATCTTGAATTGCGATTTCAGGAAGGTCACGTTCAAAACTTAACAGTTTTTGTGAAGCATTTTGAAAACCGTCCCTGCTATCAGCAGGGGCGGCTTTCATTTGTGCGCCTATTTATTGTTTTCGCTGACATGAAGATAGTTCATAAGCGCAACCTGAAAAATTTTGGAACAATTGACTCCGTTCACAGCAATGTCTTTTTGACGTAAAATTGTTTATAACAGTAAAAATGTTTAACAAAATCTGTTAAAATGCTATAATGCAGATATGAAAAAGATAATCTTGAGAAAATCCATAATGTATGATAAAAGGATTACTATAAACTGGTACTGTGAAAATACGACAGAAGAGGAGTAAAAAGATGTTATATATAGGAAATCACACAAGCTCATCCCGGGGCTACCTTGCAATGGGGAAGCAGATGCTGGCAAATGGCGGTAACACATTTGCATTTTTTACCAGAAATCCAAGAGGAGGGAAAGCCAAAGACATTGATCCGCAGGATGTGCAGGCATTTGGGCAGCTGGCAGAGGAGAATCATTTTGGAAAGCTGGTGGCTCATGCGCCTTATGTTATGAATTGCTGCGCTGCCAAAGAAAACCTCAGGGATTTTGCCAGAGAAATCATGGCAGATGATCTGAGCCGTCTGGAAATGACACCGGGAAATTATTACAATTTTCATCCGGGCAGTCACGTAGGACAGGGTGCAGAAGTAGGGATCAGTAAAATTGCAGAAATTCTCAATGAAGTGCTGACAAAAGATCAGAGTACGATTGTACTTCTGGAAACTATGTCAGGAAAGGGCACAGAAGTAGGAAGAAATTTCGAAGAACTTCGTCAGATCATTGACAGGGTGGAGTTAAAAGATAAATTAGGTGTTTGCCTGGATACCTGTCATGTCTGGGATGGTGGATATGATATTGTAAACGATCTTGACAGCGTATTTGAAGAATTTGACCGGATAATAGGTCTGGACAGACTAAAAGCCATCCATTTAAATGACAGCATGAATCCCCTTGCAGCCATAAGGACCGCCATGCCAGAATCGGAGAAGGTGAAATAGGACTGGAGGCACTTGTCCGCGTGATCAATCATCCTGCTACAGAGGGAATTCCGTTTATTCTGGAGACACCAAATGACGATGAGGGATGGACTCATGAAATTGCGTTGCTCAGAAATGAGTATAAACAGAAATGAGTATAAATATATCTGTCCGAATCAGGAAGATAAATTGGGGCGTGCTGACAAGTTGTAAGTGCAAATCGAAAGAGTAGGAGTGAGATCAAAAGGAAGGAATGCAGGAAAAATCAGAGATGCAGCAAAGACAAGGATATCAGGCAGTAGAGAAGCTGAGAGAAACACTGGACGAGAAGTATCTGTGGGAGGTTATTTTACTCTATGCAGGTGAGAGTTTCAAAACCTATACAGGGCTTCCGTTCACTTATGAAGTAAGAAAGGGTCGGAATGGAGACTACACAAGGGAGTTGTGGATCGACCGTAGGGAGAACAGTAAGAGTCTGGCGTTAAGTTCAGTGCTGCTGGCATTGAGAAACATAAAGAAGGTGGGAACTGTGGTTGACAGACCCAAAGCTCTGGGCGACATCCGCGGAGTGAGTTATATATATATGGAATATTCTACCGCTTTGGCTGATCGATGTGCCGGATACAGCCAGGCAGAAGATGAAGTTCACATGATATATTTTTTAGGAGGAAAGGTATGAACAAGAAGAGAAACGTGGATTCTGGGAGAAAGTCTGCAAGACCGGATTACATTCAGAAAACAATATCACAGAAAAGTTCAGGAAAACGCAGTGGAAAAGTTTTTTTTCCCCAAAACCCTCATAAAGACTGGGGGGATTATAATTTTTGTACTTCTGCTTGGGTTTGCAGGAAACAAGTTTTTCCTGTCTGTCAGCAAAACAGACAGCGGGAAGGTGAAGGCCGTATCAGCTTCAGGTGCAGATGAGGAAAAAGAAGGCAGGATAATCGAAAAAACTAAAAAACTAAAGAAATTAAAGAAACCAAAGATGTGGTTGAAATGCAAAAGACTAAAGAGATTAATTTTCAGCCTCATTGTGTGGATTCTACAAAACCGGAAAATCTGATCAGCTATACTAATATTGAGGTGGATGGGATCGTCACATTCCGCGGAAACAGTTTTCGCGATGCTCCTTCCCATGGTTATGCAGATATGACTGATTTCAGGCTGGACAAACTGTGGTCTGCAGATACAGGTTCTCTTTCTTCGGGCAGTGCAGTCTGGACAGGAAGTGGCTGGACAGGACAGCCGCTTATGATGAAATGGCCAAAAGAGGTCAAAGCACATATGAATATGACAGAGAAAGCAAAGGCAGATGATGAACTGGTTGAGGTGATTTATGCCTGTATGGATGGTTATGTGTATTTTCTGGATTTGAGAACGGGAGAAAAGACACGTGACCCATTATATCTGGGATATACTTTTAAGGGTGCGGGTGCCCTTGATCCGAGAGGATATCCGATTATGTATGTTGGCGCCGGATATAACAGCAACGAAGGAACTGCAAAGGTATTTGTAGTAAACTTGCTGGATTGTAGTGTTATGTATACTTTTGGAGACAATGATGAGTTTTCACTCAGAGGAAGTCTGAGCTTTTTTGACGGATCAGCACTTGTGGATGCAGAGACAGATACCCTGATCTATCCGGGAGAGAACGGAATCCTGTATCTGATCAGGCTGAATACAAAATATGATCTGAACAGTGGGACTTTATCCATTGATCCGGGCAGAACTGTAAAATGGCGCTACTATGGAACAAGAAGCAGTACAGAGTCTTTCTGGCTTGGAATGGAAGACAGTGCGGCAATCTATAAAGGCTATATATTTATGACCGATAATGGGGGAAATCTTATGTGTCTGGATCTGAACACTCTTCAGCTGGTATGGGTTCAGGATACATTGGATGATTCTAATTCAACGCCTGTTCTGGAAATCGAAAAAGGACATCTGTATCTGTATGTAAGTACTTCCTTCCGGCTTGGATGGAGAAGTTATGACACAGCCACTGTCCCTGTCTGGAAGATTGATGCAGAAACCGGTGAGATCGTGTGGCATACAGATTATGAATGTACTACTGATGACGGTGTTTCCGGTGGAGTTCAGTCTACGATTGCCTGTGGAAAGAACAGCCTTGCCGATTATATATATGTGACAGTGGCAAAGACCTCTGACAATGCATCCGGAGTTCTTGCCTGTCTGAGAAAATCTGACGGATCTAAGGCATGGGAGGATTCTTCCTCATATGCCTGGTCTTCTCCGGTGTGCGTTTATAACAAAGACGGATCAGGAAAGGTTCTTTATTGCAACAGTACAGGCGATATCCGCCTTCTTGATGGTAAAACAGGTAAACAGGAAGATGTATTATCTGTCAGCGAGGGCGTGATAGAGGCTTCCCCGGCTGTCTACGATAACTATGCGGTTGTAGGCACCAGAGACTGTAAAATATGGGGAATCAGGCTGCAGTAAATATGAATATAGTAAAGATGAATACAGTTTATGCGAATACAGTCTATGCGAATACAGTCTATATGAATGCAATCTATGCGAATACAATCTGTATGAATACAGTTTGTATAGAATGATTCATGGTTCTATTGTGACGACAATGCGGAAATAAGAAATTTAGACGCAAGATTGTTCAAGAATCAACTTGTTGGCACAATATGTTAATATGGTGGTGTTGCTGCTGCCTATAGTAATTTTGTTTAACCAAATCAAGCAAGTCCCCTGATTTAATTGCCAAAAGCAATAAGCAGTGGGTGGGGGACTTGCTTATAACCTGTTTTCCTGTTTATATTCACATCCGTTAACTGATGACTATAAATCTAAAGAATTCAAAATAAGTCAATGAAATTATGAAGTTGGTTTGACTTAAAATCATAAAACTTCCAATCAAGTCAAGCATTCCTTTGAGATGAGATGACTTAAAATCACAAAACTTCCAATCAAGTCAAGTACTTCCCTGAGATGAGATGACTTCGAATCACAGAATTCCCAATCAAGTCAAGCCCTCCCTGAGCTAGGTTGACTTCAAATCATAAATCCCCCCAATCACAAATTAATCAATTAAAACTAAGAAAAGAGGAGAAGAATATGCAGGGATTACGAAATATGCTATTACAGGAACAGAAACATTTGCAGGAAATTGCAGATAAAGCCAGGATGGGTATGAGTGTAGAACCAGAAGGACATCTTCGGATTTCTAGGGATAAAAACAAGCCTCGATATTATCAATGTATAGATGGTAATAATGAAATTTATATTCCGAGGTCGAATAAAGAGCTGCCTAAACTGCTGGCACAGAGAACATATAATAGAACTGTGTTGAAAAAAGTAGAAGCAAGGCTTAAACAAATAGGAAAAATACTGCAGGACTATACAGATGATGAAATTGAAAAAATTTATACATCAATGCACAAAGAAAGACAATTGTTGGTGACACCAATAGAACCAACATGGAATCAATTACTTATGAAATGGTATGAAGAAGAATATCATGGAAAAGAATTTAAAGAAGGAGTACCGGTAATTCTTACTGAAAAGGGGAAAGGGTAAGATCTAAATCCGAAAAAATAATTGCAGATTATTTTTACAGAAAGAATATTCTCTATAAATATGAGAAACCACTTTATTTGAATGGGTATGGCATAGTATATCCGGATTTTACATTACTTTCCAGAAAAACAGGAAAGGAAATTTATTGGGAACATGAAGGAATGATGGATGATCAGGAATATGCAAGAAAAGCAGTACAAAAAATAGATCTTATCAATGAACAGATATTTATCATGGAAGAGTCGGTTGATTCTTACTTTTGAAACCAAACAATGTGTTTTAAATTCAAAAATAATAGAAAATCTGACATCCAGATATTTGTTTGAAACGATCTAACTGAAATAAGGTAACTGGAATCAAGTATTAAATCAGCTGATTGTCCTTTACGGACAACGGTTTACTGCTTATCTGTAAGAGAAAGGAAAAGTAGGAATGGAGAAGCTTTTTTAAGTCACTCCATTCCTGTTCTTTGTCTATTCTTCCGGCATGTATATTATTGCCAGAAATTTCCAATCCTATTCTAGAACATGTTTGAAAAATCATTCCACAATTTGCACACCCCATTTGCGGTATATTTTTCCCGAATTCGATTGCCGTAGCCCGCTACGATGCCCTCATCCGGACAAAATCTTCCACAAATTGTGACGCACATCTTCGAAAAGCATTTCAAACACGCTCTAGAGCGTGTCTTGAAAAACATTTTAAATTGTTTATA
>ENA-OQIC01000630-OQIC01000630.1-human-gut-metagenome-genome-assembly--contig:-NODE-630-length-14840-cov-2.124856_pt1 | contig 14840 bp, 17 predicted proteins | sample MGYA00242572_ERZ504736 | MGnify/ENA primary metagenome ERZ504736 (study PRJEB26092, sample SAMD00036201) | human gut metagenome | host: Homo sapiens | study: EMG produced TPA metagenomics assembly of... | reverse complement strand
CACGCTTGACCTGGCTGGAACGAATCCACGCGAAGAAACGGCCGCCGCGGGAAGGTTGCGGCGAACCGTACGCAGCTGCCGATGATACGGTTGTCCAGCAGAAGCTGCGGCCCTGCGTTGCCGCGATCGCCCAGCGGACCATTGTTTGCATTGCTCATGGTTCCATTACAGCAACTCGCGCATGCCACATGTATCGGGGAACACCCTGAATCTGCCCTGAACACTATATGAATGCCCTGAAACGGCGTCCCCCACAGGGCACAATAGAAGTATGAAATCCTTAGGAAAACCGTGGTACACGCAAAGCCAGTACGACCAGGCGAGCGCCGTATATATGCGCTACTGCTGCGATCAAGCCCTGCATGAGGGACGTCCGCTGCGACGCAGCCGGCCAAACTGCCGTTGATGCGTCCTCCATACGGACGCATGGGAGCTGGCGTGTGCAAGGCGATCAGCATGCATTTGGGCATTGCCGTGCTATGGGTGCGCCTGTTTTTCCTCGCCACCACATGTCTGTTCGGTGCAGGACTGATCGCTTACATTTTCCTGTGGATGGCACTTCCCGTGGGAGACCCCATACAGCAGACGTACATTATTGCCGGCAAGCGTTCGCCATGGCAGGCACCGCTTTCCCGGGGCAACATGCCGTACGGGACATATCCCGTTTCCCCGGAATATCAATCTTTTACAGCTACGCAAGATGGTCCGCACCCGCAACCACCATCTTTTGAAGATACGACTGCATGCAACGACGGAACGCATGGCGATACGCAATCTTCCAGCGAAAGTCTTGAGCAGACACTGAAGAAAGCACCAAAACCCGCTTTGCTTGCATTAGCTGGTCTGATGCTGCTTTCCATCTGTTTCGCCATGTTCGCAGGCGGTGTTGAACGCACTCTGATTGTGCCCCTGCTGCTTGGTCTGGTCGGTATCGGCGTCTCCTGGTTGCGTTTCAATGCCGAAGAAGGTCAGTTATGGACGATGCTTGGCGGCATTGCGATTATTTTCGCCGCATACGCTTTGTATGTCAGTTCCTGCATGCATTTTGACGCGTTTTCCATGATTCGCATACTGTGCGCCGGTTTGGCACTGCTGATTGGCGTATTGCTTGCGATTGTGCCATGGATCATGGCGCTGATTCGCGATTTGGGTACGGAACGCGCATCGAAGGAACGCGAAGAGGAACGTGCCGACATGACCGCGCATCTGCATGATGGCGTACTGCAAACGTTGGCGCTGATTCAGTTGCATGCCGACGATCAGCAGACGGTGTTTTCGCTGGCGCGTTCGCAGGAACGCGAATTGCGTGAATGGCTGTATCAGGAACGCACCACGTCTGACCGTTCCGTGAACGCCGGCTTGAAAGAAATCGCCGCACATGTGGAAGACACGCATGGCAAGCCGATCGAAGTGGTGACGGTGGGCGACGCACGTCCAAGCGCGCAAACCGATGCGCTGCTTGACGCCACGCAACAGGCGCTTATCAATGCGGTAGCGCATGGAGGAGAGCCGATTTCCGTCTACTGCGAGGCAAGCAGCAAACTGGTGGAAGTGTTCGTGCGCGACCATGGCAACGGATTCGACGTGAATGCGATTCCCGCGAATCGCCTTGGCATTCGTGAATCGATTATCGGACGAATCAAGCGACGTGGCGGTACAGTGGAGATAGTATCGAGACCGCAATGGGGCACGGAGGTACGCATGCATATGCCAATCGCAGACATGCCCGCATCCGCAACCACAGCCGCCGACACGAATGCGCAGCAATCGCACGAGCCGCAAAGCAACTCACAACAAACCGATTTTCCCAATCACCATAACCGTCAATCCAACGATCAACGTACCAATCAATTCAGCAATCAACCTACCAACCATTTCGAGGAGCAGCAATGAACGAGCAGGAACAGCAGATCCGCATCGCCATCGTTGACGATCATGAAATGTTCCGTGCGGGCGTTATCGCAACGCTGCAGCCGCATTTCGACATCGTCGGACAAGCGGCCGATGTCGAGGGATCGGTGGCGATGATCGCGCAGACGAAGCCGGATGTGGTGCTGCTTGATGTGCATGTTCCCGGTGGCGAGGGCGGCGGCGGAGCTGAAATTCTCGTGAAATCGCGCGCATACTCCCCTAATACCGTGTTTCTGGCGCTGTCGGTGTCTGATTCGCCGCAGGATGTCGGTTCGGTGATTCGTGCCGGAGCGCAAGGCTATGTGACAAAGACGATTTCCGGCGATGATTTGATTTCTTCCATCAAGCAAGTGCATGAGGGCTATGCCGTGTTTTCGCCGAAATTGGCGGGATTCGTGCTTTCCGCTTTCCAAAATGGCTCACCGGCTGGCATGGGCGGCCCTGCAAGCGGACCGATCCACGATGACGAGCTGGACCGCTTGTCGAACCGTGAGCAGGAAGTCATGCGCCTGATCGCGCGCGGCTACACGTACAAGGAAGTGGCAGCGGAACTGTTTATTTCCATCAAAACCGTGGAAACGCACGTCAGCTCCGTACTACGCAAACTGCAGCTGTCAAACCGCACCGAACTCACCCGCTGGGCCGCCGACCGCCGCATCGTATAACCGAAGAATCTTCCGGCTTATTTCGTCATATTCTGCGTAGACGTTGCGGACAGGCGTACATAGCCGGAATGATGCATGGTGAATCGCATGCGATCAGCGATATACACGTCAGTGGCACGCTCGAACGGGCATCCATCCGACGCATAGGCGATCCGGTGAATGCGCATCAGCGGAGTTCCCGCCTCGATCTGCAGCAGCTCGTTCTCCTGCTCGTCGCCGACCACCGATTCCAATGTTTCGTCGACATTGCACGGATACACGCCATAATCACGTTCGAACATGGTGTAGAACGGGGTCGTCAAATCGCGTGTAAGGAACAGAGGAAACAGATATGCCGGCAAATGCGACCGTTCCAACGAAAGCGGCCGATTTTCGATATACGCAATCGCGTAATGTCGTAGATCATCGGATGCTCGCCCGGCAATCGCAGCAAACGCACGTCGGAAACGGAAGCCGGGGCAATCACCGCCTGCAATACTTTCGACGAAACGCGCATGCCTTGTCTTCGCGCGATCGTCGGCAATGATTCCACCGTGTTGATATTGCGTTCCAAACGTCCGTCCGATATGACGATGCCTCCGGCACGCCCGATTTTGCGGATGATTTCATGATCGGATTCCAACACGGTCAACGCATTGCGCAAATCGGAACGGCTGACGCCAAGACTGTCGGCGAGCGCCCGTTCGATCCGAGTTTCTCTCCGGGAAGAAGCTCCTGTTCACGAATGCGAGCGCGGATACGGTAGACCAGTTCGCTCGTAGCGCTTCGCGTGCGCCTGATGCCGGTATGATCTTCCATATCCGCGCCCTTTCTTTATGGTTATCTGTCGTTTTACAGCTTCAATGTTTCCAGAGTCTTCATGAATCCATCCATGAACCAATCCACATCGGATTCGCTGAACACCAGCGGCGGGCGCAGCTTGAGGATATTGCCGTAACGGCCGCATACGGAGGTGAGGATGTGGTTGTCACGCAGGTTTCGAGGATATCGAGCGCTGCCTGCTGGTCGGGATCCTTGGTGCCCGGCTTGACGATTTCGCAGCCGATGTACAGGCCCGCGCCACGCACGTCGCCGATGCAGGGGTGTGCCGGCATAAGCGACGCGACGGCATCCTTGAATATTGCGCCGACCTTCTTGGCGTTGCTCATGGTGTCTTCGTCACGCATCACGTCAAGCACCGCCTGGGCCGCGGCCATGCATACCGGGTTGCCGCCGAAAGTGTTGAAGTAAGGAATGGAGCCTGCGAACGGTTCAAGTACTTCGTGGCGGGCGGCCATCATCGACGTGGGCAGACCGTTGGCCATGGGCTTGCCGGATGTGACCAGATCGGGAACAATGCCTTGGCGTCCGAATCCCCAGAATGCGTCGCCGGTGCGAGTGAAGCCCGGCTGCACTTCGTCGGCGATCCATACGCCACCCAGTTCATGAACGGTGTCGATCACCGGCTTCAGATAGCCGACCGGATCGGGGTACACGCCGTCGGAGGAGAAGATGGAGTCGGCAAGCAATGCCGCAAACTTGATGCCATGACGTTCCATATCGGCAACGGCCTTGCGCACTTCGCCAGCCATCCAGTTGCCGAATTCCTCGGCGGCGCATTCCGCGGCAGGCTTGCCGTCAATGACCAAGCGGTAAGTGTCCGGCGTGGGAATCATGCGCATGGTCAAGCCAAGCGTTTGCGCGGTGCCGAGCGCTGGGGAAAGCTTGGAGGTGAGTGCCGAATTGCCATGGTAGGCCTCGCTGGTCACGATCACGCCTTCGCCGCCAGTGTAGGTCTGTGCTACGCGAATGGCCAGATCGTTGGCTTCGGAACCAGTGCACTGGAACATGATGCGGTCAAGTTCGTCAGGCATGGTGGAGAGGATATCTTCCGCATAATGCAGGATGTTCTCATGCAGGTAGCGCGTGTGGGTGTTGAGCATCGAAGCCTGCTGGGTAAGTGCATCCACCACGCGCGGGTGACAGTGGCCGACGGATGCGACATTGTTGTACACGTCCAAGTATTCCTCGCCGTCGGCATCCCAAAGATGCGAGCCACGGCCCTTCACCAGATGCACTGGATTGCGGTAGAACAAACGGTAGGCCGGACCAAGCACGTCACGCTCTTCGGTTAGTTTGCGTGTTTCTGGGTCGAGCGCGGCCGCCATTTCCGGACGGAAGCTATTGGTGTCCATGATGGTTGATCGAGTTGCCATGATTCCTTCTTTCGTTGGCTTCCTGTGGCGTTACCCACACGGTAACGCAGTAATGTTGAGTGGCTGATACAGCGCAGAAACAAACCATTTCCGCTGTTTTCCACCTATTTGGTTGACCTTTTTACATATTTCCGATGATTGAAAAAGGCCGCATCCCAGATGAACACGGCCTTGGCAATATCGTTTTATTTCAAGAAAACGAAACGATAATCGCAGAAAATCAGTCAGTCTTCAGTCTTATATGCGACCTTTCCGCCGGAAGCGGCGAACTCTTCTTCCGGAGAAAGCACCAGGTGCTTACGTCCGTAAACCGCGAAGAAGATGGTCGCGAGAACGTAGATGACCACCATGGCGTAGACGGCCAGTCGATAATCCGGGTTCAGCAGCACGGCAACGAAAATGCAGAATGCAAGCAAACCTGCGATTACCGCGCCCGGCACGCCGAACGCTGGTGAACGGACGCTTGATATCAGGCATCTTCTTCCTGAGGATCACATAGGAAACCATCTGCAGCAGATATGCCAGCACCGCACCCCACACAGCGATGTTCAACACCACCGAACCGGCGCCATCACCGCCGTACGCGATGATGAACAGGGCTGCGAAACCGATGATCGCGCCGACGACCAGACCCCAGTACGGCGTCTTCTTCTTACCGGTCAGCGACAGGAACGCCGGATAATAGCCCGCACGGGACAGTGAATACAGGTTGCGGCCATACGCGAACATAATGCCTTGGATGGAAGCGAGCAGACCGATCAACGCGAATGCTGACAGCACCGCGGCGAGATTGCCCGGCAGAATCGCACGATAGCCATCCAGCAACGGCTCATCGGAACCAGCGAGCGCTTCGGAACCGACCACAGCCGGTTCAGGAACACGATGATCAGCGCGGACAATCCCAGCGTGAAAATGCACAGGCGGGACGACTTCGGAATGTTCTTTTCCGGCTCACGCACTTCCTCTGCAGCCAGAGGCAGCTGCTCAATACCAAGGAACAACCACATGGCGAACGGCATGGCGTAGAAGATGGCACCTGGCCGAACGGCAGGAACGCGGAGTTGCCTTCGGTAGGCGTGATATTGAGCAGCGTGGAGAAATCGGCCTTACCAGTGGCGAAAGCGCCGATACCGAACAGTGCGACGATGGCGAGCGCGGCGATCGACACGACTTCGGCGAAACGGAACGACGTTCGGCGCCCAGCCAATTGACCACTACGAAAATCGCATACAAGGCAAGCCACCAAACCCAAGCCAAGCCATGATCGTCAAGCGAATATCCGGTCAGGTTCGACAGGATCGCATCAGCGTATGCCGACGAGAAGTAGACGATGGTGGCTGCGGTCATCACATACTCGATGGTTTCCGCAAGGCCGGTGAAGAAGCCGCCCCACGGACCCATGGCGGCACGCGCGAAGGAATACGCGCCACCCGTGTGCGGCATGGCCGACGCCATTTCGCTGATGGAGTTGAGCATAAGCACGTACATGAGGTACACCACGATGGCGGCCACCAGCATGCCACCCCATCCGGCTTGGGCGATGCTCCGTTCCAGCCGGAGAAGTCGCCGGAGATCACCGCGGAAATGCCGATGGCCCATAGACCGAACGCTCCCGCGGTTCGCTTAAGCTGTCGTTTTGCGAAATAGTCCTTGTCGGTTTCAACGTAGGTCACGCCGCCTATCGATCGTCCCGAAACAGTTGACGCAGTCATTGTAATCGCCTTCCTCTCGTATTGTTCGGCGAGTTATGCCATTGATTCCTCGTTTGGTTGGTTGCGGTCAGATGTTGTTAAGTTATAAAAATTGAGATTTTCGTAATTGCGTATTTTTACGTGCTTACGATTGGATTTCTTGGATTGTCTGGTTTCTGCGTAATTACGCTTGTTTCATGCAACTTGCCTAATGCAGCAGCCAGAGCGGATCCTCAAGATAGTTTTTTGCGCACATCACGCTGCCGGGAGCCTGCTGTGCAGCGAGACCGTCGGGCAGGGCATCCTCACGGTGGCTGGTGGTCCAGCCGAGCATCTGCATGCGTCGGATCATGGAAAGCGCGGACATGATACGCAGTTCCTCATCCGTGAACGAACCTGCGACGCGCTGGTATCCCTTGACCCACGCCTTGGCAAGATCGGGAGCATACGGTTCATGTTCGATGAAACTCAGCGATGAAGCGTAATCGTAGAGATACCAGCTGTATCCGGCATCGTCGAAATCGATGACGGTCAGTCTCCCGTCATTGCCGCGAATCACGTTCGACGGGCGCAAGTCGGCATGGATAAGCCCCAAGTTTCGTTGGTTCTCGGCACTTTCATCACCACGTCCATGGCCTTCCACAGCGCGGTGTCGCACAGCTGCTTCTCTTCGTCGGTGAGATTGGCGTTTTCCCAACGTCCCCAACGCGGTGCCGGACCAACCATGTTCGAAAGATCCCAATTGAAGCGGGTGAAACCGTACGGTTTGCTCCACGTGCGCGACTGCTCATGGAATTTCGCAGCCCATTCACCGATCGTCTCGTAATACGGTGCAGGATTCTCAAGATCTTCCAGCACGGTTCCTTCCACATATTTCGTGGAGATCACCGTCCAGCCGACACCGTTCAGATCAGTGATTTTCGTTACGAACGTGCCACGGATGGTGGGAACCGGATTGATCAGGCTGATACCTTCGATATCATGCAACGCATTCAACCAGCTGATTTCCGACGCCACCGCCTCGGGACCTCCCACATAGCCCGGCTGCGAGACACGTACCACGCCTTGGGGCTCGCCGTCCAGCAACAGCAGGAACGTCGCGTTCTCGGATACGGTGATGAGGTTGAGTTGCGCCCGCTGGTGGTCGATGCCCCAAGCCGCGCAAACGCCTTGGAAAAGCCAGAATGGTGCGGGGCATCCTTTGGTGAGCCCACTGAAAGTGTCTAGACTGACCGCTTGCGTAGGATCGTCAAGCAAGCTAGTGATCTGCTGTGCCATGGTGGCCTCGATTCATACATGGGATTTTTCCTGTGAGAGACATGTCCGTCAGTAAAACCTCTTCACGAAACTGTCGATACCCACGATTGTGCCGGAATCGTCCGTTACAATCACCACCGCACTGTTACGCCGCAGTTACAAAAGCGCACCGCAAGATTAATGGCTCATTACCGATGCCAGCCGAGCATCATCCAAGTTTTGGCGCAATATGCACGACATACAAAAAAGCGGGGCTTGCTGAGCAGAACTCAACAAACCCCGCAGAATCAAAGTCCTTACCTATCCTACGATGGAATCAGTATCAGTGACGGTGACCAGCGGCGTGAACAATGCCATGGCGCTCAATGCCATCTGATGGTTTTCTGGCGAACTGCCTGCACAAGCGTCAGCAGCAACGCGTACCGCTACACCATTGTCAGCCGCGGCGAGCACAGTGGTAAGCACACAGCAATCGGTGGCGACACCACATACCGTGATCTTTTTAGCGCCTTTAATGCTTCGCTCAGCACGCTTCCCCACTTGCCGAAAGTGTCGCAACTGACCACGGCATGGCCTTGCGCCAATTCCGCGGTATCCGCGGTGAGATCGTACATCGGATCGTCGGGAGCAACCAAAAACTGCGGCCAATCTTTGAAATAATCAACCCAAGCGCTTTGCGGTGGCTCAGGCGCAACATATCGCGTATAGACCACACGATCGCCGAACGCCTTAGCCAATCGTGCGAACGCTTCATCAGTAGTGTGATAGGAGCCGTCCGGGCAAGCCCATGCGGACCATTCACTTCCGCAAAAACACGCTGCCTGTCGATAACTACCAGCCATTCATCTTCCGCAATCATGACTTTTCCTTTCCTTGTATTATCGCAATAAGCAACTCATGCTTCCGAAACCGGCAGATCAGCTTCCTGCTTGGCAATATCGCCACGCTGGAACATCAACGATCCCGCAAGACCAATAATCAGCGCAACAATCACACCAAGATTGGCGGCAGCCCAACTACCTTCTTTGCCACCGATAAGGAACAGCAGATACCCCTGCCAGTTCAGCCAGCTGGCGGCAGTGTTGACCACCAATCCCCAACCAAGCACGGTACCGACGACAAGAATGGCGAAAGACTTACCGTTCCACGCACCGTAACGCCCCTTCGGATCATACAAATCAGCAGTGCTGTAATCCTTTTTGCGAATGATCACATCGGCCACGAACATGCCGGCCCATACGGCCATCGGCACACCGAGCGTGGTCAGAAAGCCTTGGAACGGGCCAATGAACGTGTCGGAGAAGAAAGTCACGTAGACCACACCAAGCACAGTCAAAGCGGCGGTGAGCGCGGCAGCCACGGTACGCGGCAACTTCACACCGAACGACAGCAGCGCAAGCCCGTTGGAATAATTGTCCATAATGGAGCCGGACATCAAACCGAGCACGGCCACAATGGTGTACGGAATCAAGTACCAGGTCGGCAGAATGGAAGCCATGGCTCCAATCGGATCATTTCCAACGTTTTCCGCCATGTCGGCATTGGAAACCGCGAGCAGCAGACCGTAGAAAATCAGGAACACATTGGCAATGGACGCACCGAATGTGGTCCAGAACACAATGCCGCCATTGGAGGAGTTGCGCGGCAGATAGCGCGAGTAATCGGCAGCGATATTCACCCAGCCCAAGCCAAAGCCGGTCATCACGAAGAAGCAGCAGCCGAGCATGGCCGGCAATGATCCCGCCGGAACCGAGTCAATGGCGGAAAAGTCAATATGTCCCCAGCCGAGGATAAAGAAACCGACGGTGATCACACCGGTCACGATGGTGATGACCTGCTGACAACGCATAATCAGGTCGTATCCGAAAATACCTGCAACCACCACAAGGCCGACCACCACAATGGTGGAGATGATCTTGGGCGCGACACCAGAGCCCCAACCGAGTTTTTCGATGGTGCTTGATAATGCCAACACAGCGGTGGTGGTCAGTGAAATCTCCCAGCCTAATGTGGCGATCCAGCTCAGAGCCGCTGGCACTTTGGCACCTTCCACGCCGAACGTGGCGCGGGTGAGCACCATGGTGGGCGCGTTGCCGCGTTTGCCCGCGATGGAAATGATGCCGACCAGCAGGAACGAGATGACCACGCCAATAATGGTCATGGCGGTGGCCTGCCAGAACGAAATGCCGAAACCGAGCGCCCACGCGCCGTACGACATGGCGAACATGGAAACATTGGCAGCGAACCAGGGCCAAAACAGACTGGCCGGCGTGCCCTTACGCTCCTCTTCGGATATGGTGTCGATACCCTGCTCCTCGATGGAGAGGGTCCCTTTCTCATTGCTCATGTGAAACTAATCTCCTTGAATCTGCCGAGCAACGCCGCGGGCAAGCGACATGCACGCCGCGTCAGCGCAATCGTGCACATGATACAACCACTTATAGTCATTTGTACCATAAGTCTTAGAACGCCCTTCCTAGGAGCCGCTCAACCTCCTTTCGATCAGGCAGGTAGCCGGCCCTGATCGCGTTACAGACAACGCCGAAGCAGCATTGGCGCAACGTACAGCCTCCTCCAACGGCACGCCTTCGCACAGCAGGGCGCACAACACACCCGCGTGACAATCACCAGCGCCATTGGTATCCACCGCTTTCATTGGAAAACCTGGAATTCGCAGCACTTCGTCACCGGGAATCGCCGACCACGCACCATCCGCGCCCACGCGAACGATTACAGGAGATTGCAATCGATCGCACAGCCACGCAACCGTCTCCTCATTGACATTCGCACTCTCAATCTCTTGCAGCATATCCCGCGAAACCTTGCAATCGCAAGAATCGCCACTATCGAGCGCCGCCAAACGTTGCGCAATCAACGTTGCCTCGCGTTCATTGCACGACCATATCGGACGATATGCGAGCATCACACGGAAAACGTCATCATCAACTGCCGAGATCATCGGAGAAGGATCGAATACCGCAGTGAACTCACGATGTTCAGTCGTTCTTTTCACAAAAGCAAGCAGCGCGTCCGCAGTGTGATGCACCAACGTGTATCCGCTCACATGCACGACATCCCGCTTTTCTGGATTCACAGAATCGAACGCATCGGCACTGCCGTACGCTTCTGCGCCCCTCGTCGAAATGAACGTCCGTTCAGCATTCGCGTCGGTCAACGCCACGCAAAATCCCGAATCGTGCACGGCATCCCGCTTGCCGATATGCTGAATTTCCTGATTTTCCAACGTTTGCAGAATCTGCGAAGCCCACGGCCCCGTACCAATCACACCAGCATGAGATGCCTGAACGCCCATGCGGCGCACGGCATACAGCGTGTTGAAGCTGGCACCAACCTGCGTTTGCACATTGCCGGCGAACACATCTTCACCCGCACGCGGCACCGCGTCCACATTCATGGTCAGATCGACAATAACCTGCCCAAGAGAAATAACTTTTCCAGTCATTGCGATGCCTTTCGCACTTCCGTCATAGTTTCGCTAACTACGGTTCCTGCAGATCAAACGATATTGACATCATTAAGCGCACTATCATGCGTAACGCGCGTAGCGACGTAACAGTGCCGACCAAATCAAGGTGATTATCTTCAGCAAGTTGTGAAAGCACCTGATCAAGCATGGTTTTGTCGAAACCTTGCATACCATGCCACGCCCCCAGCATCGCGCCCGCAATAGCCGCAATGGTGTCAGTGTCGCCACCGATAGAAGCCGCGAAACACAAAGCATGCGTGGGATCGTCAAAAAAGCGCGCCGCAATGGCGAAAGCGGCGGCCACGGACTCGTTCGATTCCACGCTGGTACCGCAATTCCGTTGCAGCACAGCAGCGAATTCGTTGTCATTGAGCCTGCATCCATCAGTTTCGGCCCAATTCATGAAATATTGCACACGCGCAAGCACCGAAGCCTTTGCCGACCAATTGCCACGCTGTGGAAGCTTCCGTACGAATTCCACCGCGAGGTGCAAAAAGTCACGTTCTCCTTCAATGGCAAAGCTCACCGCCGCAGCCACCAAAGTGGTCGCTTCAATGCCCTGCACCGTGTTATGCGTCACCACACAGGATCGCCAGGCGGCGTCGGCGAGCGCTTGGCCTGGACGGAATGCGATGCCCACCGGCGTGGCACGCATTGCACCGCCGTTGGTGGTGCCGAATCGGCCGGTCTCTTCCAGACTTACGCCTCGGTAAGTTTTTGCAGCGCTGCTTTGGTGGAAGGTCCCAGCAGGTCAAGCGATCCCTTGGCCTTCATCGCAGCTTCCCATTGCAGCAGATCGTGGGCGTATCGGGTGTTATCAATGCAGCCGTTATCGTCGATAAGTCGCCGTGCGAGTACGAAAGCCTGTTCTGTATCGTCGGTGACGGCACCAGCTTTCATATTCGGTGCGATCGGCTGCTGCGGCACGGCATTCATAAGTTTCGTGATCGGACCGTCGTAATACCGGCGAATCTGCTTGGCCGACATGCTTTGCGTAGGCATTCCCAACGCATCGCCCAACGCAAGCCCAGCCATAGCTCCCATCGCTCGTTCCTTCATTTGCATCCCATTCTCACGCATAGTCACAGCAGCCTTTCTCACAACTCAGCCTGATCGTACACCGAACAACATCACAATCCCTCCCCAATCCTTCCAGTCACTGGAAGAAAGTGGACATTTACAAGCCTCTCAACGACCCAAATCTTCCACCCACTGGAGAAAAACAGACGCCCACAAGCCCCCAGCGGGAAAAATCCCCCAGTCACTGGAAGAATCACCCCGCCACAGACCATCCCAGCGACCCAAATCCTCCACCCACTGGAAGAATCTGGACGCTCACAGGGCCAACAGCGGAAGATTGTTCAGTGGATGGAAGAATACGGACTTTCACGCGCTCCCTAGCGGGGAGAATTATTCCAGTGGATGGAAGAATTGAGACTTGGACGGTGCTGAGCCGAACTTGGGTGGAGTTTACCCGGATTGCAGCAACAAAAAAGGCTTACCGGCGCTTAGAGCGCTCTCAGTAAGCTGATAGGCGGGTAAGGCGAGATTCGAACTCGCGGAGGCTTGCACCTCAACGGTTTTCAAGACCGTCTCTTTAGACCGCTCAGACACCTACCCATGTGCATCACGCACGAAACGCTAATATAGCACAACCCAAAGAACGAGGGGAAGAAAGCGAGCAAGGACAAAGGAAAGAACGCGGCGAAAACAAAAAAGAGGGGACCCGCTCACCGCGAGTCCCTTCCCATAAGCCAGAAAAGCCAGAAATCGGCAAATGCCAAATGCCAGGCATCCTCAGACTTCCATATTTCGTATTGCAGAAGTCCGTTTCAGCAGTTTAGTAGCTCAGCAACTCAGTGGAACCGATAAACAAACCCGAGTTACCAAACTCCACGAGCAACCCAAGCTATCAGACTCTGCCAGGCAAACCCAAACTCTATCAGGCTTCCCACTTGGTCGGCTCGATGACTTCCTTGCCACCCATGTAGGCACGCATGGCCTGCGGAATGACGATGGAGCCGTCCTTCTGCTGATGGTTCTCAAGAATGGCAACCAGCCAACGGGTGGTGGCCAGCGTACCGTTCAGCGTGGAAACGGCGCGGGTGCCACCATCTTCCATACGTTCGCGAATGTTCAGACGGCGAGCTGATATTCGGTGCAGTTGGAAGTGGAGGTCAGCTCACGGTAGCGACCCTGGGTCGGCACCCAAGCTCGCAGTCGAACTTGCGGGCTGCGGAAGAGCCAGATCGCCGGCAGCGGTATCGATGATGCGGTACGGCACCTCGACTTTGCCGAGCATTTCCTGCTCCATGGCCAGCAGGTGCTCATGCTCCTTGTAGGAGTCCTCCTGCTTGGTGTAAACGAACATTTCCACCTTGTCGAACTGGTGCACGCGGATGATGCCGGAAGTATCCTTGCCAGCTGCGCCAGCCTCACGGCGGTAGCAGGAGCTCCAACCGCAGTAACGCAGCGGACCGTCAGACAGGTCGAGAATCTCGTTCTCGTGCATACCGGCGAGCGCCACTTCGGAAGTACCGACCAAGTACTGCTCGTCAGGTTCGCGCAGACGGTAGATTTCGTCGGCGTGGGAGTTGAGGAAGCCAGTGCCGCGCATCACTTCCGGACGCACCAGCGTCGGGGTGATGGCCAGCGTGAAGCCGTGCTCTTCGGCCTGGTCCACAGCATGGTGAGCATGGCGATCTGCATACGTGCCACCTGGCCGCGCAGGAAGTAGAAGCGGGAACCGCCGACCTTCACGCCACGTTCCATATCGATGCCGGCAACGCCACGACCGAGGGTCAGGTGATCCTTCGGCTCGAAACCTTCGGCTGCGAAATCGCGGATCTGTCCAACCTTCTTGACCACCACGTAATCGTCTTCGCCACCTTCCGGAGCTTCCGGCTCAACCACGTTGGAGAGCTTCCACATGGCGGTGGTGTATTCTTCGGCTGCGGCGTCCGCTGCGGCCTTGTATTCGGAAACCTTCTGGGAGAGTTCCTTGGTTTCGGCAATCAGCTTGGCCTTTTCGTCGGCCGGAGCCGCGGCGACCTTCTTGCCGATTTCCTTCTGCTGCGCACGGGCAGCCTCGAATTCCTTCAGAGAGGAACGACGAACCTCGTCGGAGCGCAGCACCTCGTCGACCAGTTCGACCGATTCGCCACGCTTGCGCTGGGATTCCTTAACAACGTCAGCATGTTCACGAATGAATTGGATATCAAGCATGCCTCCTAGCCTAGTGCTGAAAGCCGACACCCGCCGCAGTCCTCTCATTTTTGTATACAACGTGCAGGAATCGTCGAATAAATCAGTCTTGATTCGCTTTTTTCGCATCTTCCGTGAACAATAGATGACATGCCTATGCCTGTTATCATTCTGATTGTCGTTCTTGCGGTCGCAGCGGTGTGCGCGGCCGCCTTTTTCGCAGTACGCGCGTATAAGCATCGCAAACTTGCGGAACAGCTCGACAAGCGCGACGATGATCAGGTGCATTACGCGTTTGTGATCAATCCTTCGAAACCACAGGCGGAACAACGCAAGCAGCATATTCAGGAGTTCTGCGAGGCGAAGCATCTCACGCAGGTTGAATATATCGGAACGCAGCTTGATAAGGATGGTCGCGCCTGCGCGCTGG
>ENA-OQIC01000629-OQIC01000629.1-human-gut-metagenome-genome-assembly--contig:-NODE-629-length-14845-cov-2.431580_pt1 | contig 14845 bp, 18 predicted proteins | sample MGYA00242572_ERZ504736 | MGnify/ENA primary metagenome ERZ504736 (study PRJEB26092, sample SAMD00036201) | human gut metagenome | host: Homo sapiens | study: EMG produced TPA metagenomics assembly of... | reverse complement strand
CGTATTTTATTTATTTCCATCAAATAGGAACCCAAGATAATCTATTTCAGTTGGAACTGAGTCTTGTTCATTTCTGGTGGAATTATTTTCAAATAAGTATACATGGGTTTTTTCTTGTGAGAGTGTGATATAGTTTCCCATTGTTGAGATATTATCAAAGATTTCTTTTTTATAATTAGTGATATCTTCTTTTTGTGTTAGAGGTAAGATGATGATTAAATCATCTGAATAACGCATATAGGTTCCGTTTTTGATTTAACATAATGAGACATCAATTTGTCAAAATCAATCATATAAATATTTGAAAGCACTGCACTGATAGGTGAGCCTTGAGGAATTCCAATATTGGTGTGGTTTTTCTTTATATATTTTGTATTTGACTTAAATTGTAAATTTGTAAGGATTTTATCTCTTTTGTTTACAATGGATTTAATTTTATTTTTGCTTGTGGTATTAAATTCATCTTCGTAACTACACTTTATAATATCTTCCCATTCCCAGAAAGCAAATTTTGTAATGTTTTTATATACAGCATAGTAATCTTCAGGAAGCTTTTGTTCAGTTAATAATTCACAAAGCTTTTTTTTCAAATATTCATGATTTATATTGTCAAAGAAATGTTCAAAATCACTAACAAAAATAAATGCGTTCTTTAATGATGAAATCTTTCTAAAGGCTTCTTTTGCAAAGTCAATATTTGTTTTCCCTAAATTATCTCGGTAGGCAATTGCTACACTATTAATATGGTTATTTTGTGCGAAAACATTATATTTTTCATTTAACAGGAATGCATATCTTTGATATACACAACGATCTAAATGAGAACAGTAAAATAAATCTCTTGGATTAGGGGTTTTCATATTTTCCTTATTTTGGGTAAATTTCTTTTTTGTTTTGGAAAAATGAATAAAAGGATAAAAATTATGGCTTTTGATATTGTTAATATTAAGAATATATTTTAGTGTTCGTGGATTTGAAAGAGAAGTTCTCTTATCGAAATGTGCATAAGACTTTATATCGGAATGCTTTTCTATAAAATTATCCCAATTGGAACAATGTTTCAACTGAGGACAATTTTTACAATCAATGGTTAAAGTGCAGTTATTATGATTTTTTAGATTCTCCAATTTGTTTACTCCGAAAAGCAACATGCCGACTAACCAGGGGGACAAAATCCCTATAGCTAGCCGGCAGTCATATAACGTAAATGTCCAGTAAAAGATTGCTCTCCATGTTATTATTATGGAAGGAGCTGTAGCAATGGTTAGTTTCACTAACGTAGACATGGTATATCTAGTAATATTAATAGATTTACCTTGTCGGATAACTGCAAGAATTGCAATTATGTCATTGACAGAAATCCTGTGCCCTTATTTCAAAATACAGAATTTCAAAATTCTGTATAATAAATAAGGTAACATTATTATATAATTATTTGAGTTGAGAGTCAAATTCTGTTGAATGTTTGTCTATATTATATTTTCCTAATACGAGTAATTCAAAATATAAGAGGAAAGACCAATTTTATGTTTACTTATCTTTCCTCTTTTTAGTTTATAAGTATTAAGTTCTTTCTGAAATCGTATCATTTGGCTTGAGTGTTTTATTATCTGCAATTTCGGCTGCAGTCTCATTCTCTGCCAACGCTTCCAAACTCAAGCTGATAGCGATATAGTACCAATAGAGCTTCATAATAGCTGATGCATCAAAGGTATAGTCTATAAGACCAAAAAGTAAGTAGAAGGTGGTGGCAGCCAAACGCATGTAGGCATATGGATTGCCTTTAAAAGTGTCTCGAAGTGCAGTAACTTCGATATACCCGAACAGGATTAAGAAGGCTAACAGGCCGATTACGCCTGATTCGTGGTGACTTGAATAAAGTTATTATGCGTATGTACCATGCGTTGTGTATTTTCCGGTAACTCATAATGTGCTTTATATAGTTCAGTGAATTCTCCGGGACCTACACCAAAGAGTGGATAATCATGAATCATCATAGCCGCTGATTCCCAAACAACGAGACGATCCGCATTGGAGCGGTCTGTTGTCATATTGATGGTCGATATGATTCGATTTTGCATGCTCGGACTGGAGGCAATATAGCCTCCGATAATAGCAGCTATAATAAGGCAGGCAATAGGAAAGTATTTATTCTTACGCCAATACTTAAAAGAGAAAAATGGTGTGAAGGCTAACAGTAACCAGCTGCCGCGACTTTGACCGCCGAACAAGCCAAGAATATTCGTGAAAATAGAAATAACGGCTAATTTTCGTAACCCCATAGGGAAGACTGTTTCGGCCATCACAATTACTTGTACCGGAATGGTCATAGCTAAGATGGCAGCTAAGTTCAAGGGGTTATTACTAAAGCCCGATGGACGGGGCTCTTTTAAAAGTGTATGTTGGAAAAACGCCAATAAAGAATCAAGGTTTAATGAGATAAATACCGCACCTAAGAGCCAATACATTTGTTTTTTGCTTTTTGCACAGAACGGAATAATAAAGAGCGGTAAAGCGCGATAGAGCCAAATTTCAAGCAAAGCTTTAAAGGATTTTCCTAAATGTTCACTCACAAATACAGAAGGTACTATGAGGAGAATGGCAATGCCTAAGATTTTGAAATAGGGGAGTGCCTTTTTCACAATATAATTATCTTTTAACGTGTGATTCTTATACTGTTTGTAAAGGCTGATTAAAAAGAATAAAATTGCCAAGCCATATAATACATTGCCGGCACCCATGGATATTCGTTGCATGAAAATCGCGGCACCAACAAAGAATATGCCATAGTTTTCAGTAGTAAGATGTTTTAAATAATTCATTATTCTTTACCTCTAAAGAACTTCCCAATTAATGGCATCCGTTCTCCGTCATGGCGATTCAATCCTTTAGAAGCACCATAACGATGACGTAGATAACGCCGCCCACAAAGGCACTGATGGCCATGGCAAAGAATTTATGCATGATACCTTCAAGCGGTGGGTAGAGGAAGAACATAGCCACGCCCATAATAATGGCGCTGACGATGTTTTTCCAAAGTAGGGAAAAGTCTAGGAAATAGCCTGTGTATTTTTTAATCCAAATCAGATTTAAAAGGGCAGCTACACCAATGTCGGCTACGGTCGCATAGGCGGCACCGCTGATACCGAGCCAAGGAATAGATGTTAAGTTCCAGTTCAAAATAACTTTGGAAATGGCCGCAATGCCCATGTTAATAACCGGTAAGGTTGGTTTGCCGAGGCCTTGTAAAACACCGGTTGTTACCTGATGCATGCCGAGGAAGAAAATAGCGATAGCTGTAATTTGGGTCGCTTCAGCGGCACGCGGTGCGTTGTAGATGACGCTCACTACCGGTTCAGCTAAAACGTAAAGCATTAAGGTAAACGGCACAGTGGACATAAAGGTAATACGCATAGCACCGGCGGTGCGGTAGTATACGCCTTTTTTATCACCCGTTGCATTCGCATTGGAGATGGCCGGAACGATGCTTGTCGCCAAAGCGGCGGTAATAATCGTGGCCAAATTGATGAGCGGCACGGCCATACCGGTTAAGTAACCGAATAATTCAGTTGCCTGGCTGGTGGTAAAACCGGCGACTTCCAAACGGCGCGGAACGATGAATAAATCGAGGTTTGCTACTAACGGCAACATTAGGCTGGCCAAAGAAATCGGAATAGCCAATTTAATAAGGCGTTTTACGATGGATCCGGACGATTCACCGGGACCTTCCGGTTGTTTATGTGCATCTTCCGGAGATTTCGGTAATTTATAATAGTAGTACATGAGCACCACTAGGGCACCAAACGCACCGATACCGGCCCCATGCTGGCACCGCCGGCGGCGGCTCCGAGACCGTAAGGAAGGAGCATATACGCAGCTCCGAGCATAACAACTACGCGGAGTAATTGTTCAATGATTTGGCTCACGGCAGTCGGCGTCATCATTTGCCAACCTTGTAAGTAACCGCGGTAACACGAAATAAGTGTTACGAAGAAGATGGCCGGAGCTAAGGCAAGTAATGCCAAATACGCTCGATCATCTATGATGTAGCCTGAAGATATGAGCCAATCGGCACCGAACCACATCAGGATGCTGAATAGCAGGCCCGTAGCAAAGAGAAGGTAGAATGACAGTTTGAAAACCTTCTGGGCGCCGCGATAATCGAAGCGGGCCAGTTTTTCCGCCGTCAAAATTGAAATTGCAATCGGAATCCCGGCACTGGACAGTTGCAATGATAAGAGATAAATCGGGAACGCCATTTGGTAGATCCCAATCCCTTCACCGCCGAGTACACGGGACAGCAAATCCAGTTGATGCTGCCGATGGCTTTGACCACAAAGCGGCAATGGTAAGAATAAGAGTGCCTTGTAAAATCGGTTAACCATTTACTATACTCCCAACTTGATATTCATATGGTAGTTAATGTTTATAATGTCTATAATGTCTATTTGAGGCTGTATTAAACTTCAGCCTATCAATATTAATTTTAACATACATTCGAGTACAGTGCATTAGGATTTTGAGAAAGAAGGGGGCTTTTTAAGTGAGTCATACCATTGGTATGAATTAGCAGGAGTTTTATACTGTAAATTAGAAAGTAGTCTTTAGATAAAAGTTTAGGGATTTTAGTTTAATAACTTTTTAGTTATTGAATTTTGATAACTTTTGAGTTATTATATGATTAAGGGGAGCATTTAATGAATTAAATTTACTTGTATAAAACTAAGTCTGGAAAGATTCCTGTCTTAGAATATTTGCAATCATTAGCTGAACGTAAGGATAAGGATAGCAGAATAAAACTTAATAAAATAAGGGATTATATTAAAGTTTTACAAAATCGGGGCGTTGCGGCTGGAATGCCGTATATACGACATATTGAGGGAGAGATTTATGAATTGCGCCCCATAAGAGATAGGATATTATTTTTCACTATGCAAGATGGTAAATATATCTTGTTACATCATTTTATGAAAAAGGCTCAGAAGACGCCTAAAAAAGAAATTGAAAAAGCATATAGAGAAATAGAAGAAATAAAAAGGGGTGAATTATCATATGAAGAATAAAGCAATTGGTCCCGCTTGGGAAGATGTCGAGAAGCAGTTATATACTCCTGAAGAAATAGGGGCCAGTGATTTACGCGCGGCGATTATGTGTGAACTGATTGATGCTCGTAACGAGAAAGGTATTAGTCAGAAAAAATTAGAAGTATTAAGCGGCGTAAAACAACCGGTGATTGCCAGAATGGAAGCAGGGACAACGAGCCCTCGACTAGATACGGTATTAAAGGTTCTCGCTGCATTGGGAAAAACGTTAAAAATTGTACCAATTAATAATCAAGATGGTGATTCGGTAAATCAAACTAAGACTTATCAGTATGATCCTAAGGTTTTAGGTGTGCCGAAAATATCTGAAGGTAACACAGCAGAGTATAATTTAGATAAGAAATAAGAAATGGCTACAACATAATGCAGATGAGATCTACATTGTGCTGTAGCCATATTTAATATATTTAGTTATTTAGTATGCAAGTGTAACTATGTCTAAATACTTAATTGTAAGAAGAATGTATTTTTTACGCATTCAAAGCGTCGCCATTTTTAATATCAAAAACTTTTTCTTCCGCTTCAAAGTGATGATCTTTAGTGAACACTTTGAGTGCCACAGCCACGGCCAAGTTCAAAACGAACAAGGCGCTGAACACGAAGAGCGGACCGCTATAGCTGTTGGTGCTTTCACGAAGGAAGGACACGAGCATAGGACCGGCGATACCGGCGAAGCCCCAAGCGGTTAATACACGGCCGTGAATGGCGCTGAGCGCTTTGGTGCCGAATAAGTCACTAAGATAAGCCGGCATGCAAGCAAAACCGCCGCCGTAGCAAGTAATAATAGCGAACACGAGGAACTGGAAGAAGAAGGAGTTGCTCGTATGGCCGAGGGCAAAGAAGGCCAAGATTTCGATGAGGAAGAACAACATGTAGGTAAATGGTCGACCGATGTAATCGGAGATAGTGGACCAGCCGATGCGGCCGAGACCGTTTAAGAGACCGATGATACCAACCATGGAAGCCGCTTCTGTAGCGTTCATGCCAACGATTTCCTGCGCCATTGGGGAAGCAACCGCCAATAAACCGATACCACAGGTGATGTTGATGAAGAAGATCCACCATAAAGCGCTGAACTGCCAAGTTTTCATGGCTTCGTGAGCATTCATGCCGCGGTTGAAAATAGATTTTTTCGGAGTTTCAGTTTTGGCACCATCTTTAGAATCGGCAACAGTAGTCGTAGTAGCCGTTGTCGGTGGTTTTAAGTATAACGACGAGAGCGTCATGATGATGATGTACGCCACGCCGAGGATTTGGAATGTTTGCACCAAGCTGTAGGCGGCCGTTAAGTATTGCATTAACGGACCGGCGATTAAGGCTGCAAAGCCGAAGCCCATGATGCAAGGCCGGTGGCAAAACCGCGATTGTGCGGGAAGTATTTCACGAGGGTCGAAACCGGTGTGATATAACCGACGCCGAGACCGACACCGCCGATGACACCGTAGAAGATATAGAGCAAGGTCAAGCTGCTTTGCTCTAAGGCGTAAGCCGTACCTAACATGCCGATACCGAAGAAGAGGGTACTCAACAAGCCACTCTTTTTAGGACCGATTTTTTCAGCAAAACTGCCTAATAAACCGGCGGAAAGACCGAGGAATAAAATAGCTAAAGAAAAAGTCCAAGTTGTTTCTTTAAGGGACCAGCCCATGGCCGCCATGATAGGTCGTGTCAACACGCTCCAAGCATAGACACTGCCGATAGAAATGTGAATTCCGATAGCCGCCAAGGCAATTAACCAACGATTTCGCATATAATCATCCTTTCTGTAATGAAAGAAGCTGCTCAAAGTCTTTTTTCGAAGTTTAGAATGGCTTTTAAAAAGAAGGCTTAAATTAGTAGTCTTTTGATGATTGAAAGGCCCTTAAAGGCTTTCAAAATATGCAAAAGACCGCCTGAGCAATCTTCTGCCCAGACGGTCGGCGTTTCTTCGCATACAATACACGTGGTTAATTCCACTAATCCGTCAGCATTGTATGTTGTTCTTTATTGTGAGGTCATTATAACAATAAAAAAGGGAGCAGTCAATCTAAAAAATTAGATAAACTGCCCCTTTTTAGTTATGCATATTATGCTAAAAAATCACAAGAAAATCAGTGATATAGCGTCATATAGCTTTCTTATTATCGATTAATTTTCAGGCTGCTCGGTAGTTAATGTGCAGTGGATTTTAAATAACTGTTGCCTGAGAGTTACGATTATAATTTGCCGGAAGAACCCAATACATCTTTAATTTTGTGCTGTACCATGCCTTTAATAGCATCGCGAGCAGGGCCCAAGTATTTACGAGGGTCGAATTCGGATGGATTTTCCACGAAGAATTCGCGAATGGAGGCGGTCATAGCTAGGCGAAGGTCGGTGTCGATGTTGATTTTACATACGGACATGGACGCTGCTTTGCGAAGCATTTCTTCAGGAACGCCTTGCGCGCCCGGAATGTTGCCGCCGTATTTGTTGCATTTTTCAACAAATTCAGGAAGTACGGTGGACGCACCGTGTAAAACGATAGGGAAACCAGGCAACAATTTGCCGACTTTTTCCAAACGTTCGAAGTCGAGGTACGGTTCGCCTTTGAATTTGTAAGCGCCGTGGCTGGTACCGATGGCGATAGCTAAGGAGTCAACGCCGGTACGTTCTACGAATTCGGCAGCCTGATCGGGATCGGTGAAGAGCGCGTCTTTTTCACTTACGTTTACGTCGTCTTCAACACCGGCCAAACGACCTAATTCGCCTTCTACTACTACGCCGTGTGCGTGAGCATATTCAACAACCTTTTTAGTCAAGGCCACGTTAGTTTCGAAATCGTGTTTAGAGCCGTCGATCATAACGGAGGTGAAACCGCCGTCGATACAGGATTTACAGATTTCAAAATCATCACCGTGGTCAAGATGTAATGCGATTGGTAAGCCCGTGTCTTCAAGCGCGGCTTCAACCAATTTCACAAGATAAATGTGTTTTGCATATTTGCGGGCACCGGCGGATACTTGAAGAATCAACGGAGATTGTTCTTCTTTAGCCGCATCAACGATACCTTGTACAATTTCCATGTTGTTAACGTTGAATGCACCAATAGCATAACCGCCTTCATAGGCTTTTTTAAACATGTCTGTTGTTGAAACTAATGGCATAGTATTTCCTCCTTGTAATGGAATACTGATAACTGATAAGGAATGTCATACATCAAGTTAAGTATAGCAAGAAGAACCTGAAAGGGCTACTGCTATTTATGCATAATAGAAGGGCTCTATGGCGGCGGCCACATGGGGGACGAGCGAATTTTGTCAAAAAGAAATCTTGTTGTGCTCTAAGTACTGTGAAATCAAGGGTTCCCAGGCTGTCGGCAGCGGTGCGGTCACGTTCATGAACGTATGCGTCATAGGGTGGACAAATTGTAGCCCAATGGCATGGAGAGCTTGCTTTTCGAGTAAATCGAGGGAGCCGCCGTAAAGATCGTCGCCTACCAGGGGGAACCCTAAGTGAGACATGTGGACGCGGATTTGATGGGTGCGGCCGGTGTGTAATACAAAGCGAACGTGGGAGAGCCGTTTGTGGCGGGCGACGCAGGTAATGTCCGTATGAGCGGCTTTGCCGTCAGGACTTACGGTGCGCTCGATGATGCTCTCTTCTTTGCGGGCAATGGGCCAGTGGATGGTGGCAAAATTGGCCGGAAAAAAGCCGTCACACAGAGCTTCGTAGATTTTGCGAATGGGCGCGTGCGTTTTGGTAAAACTGTGCTGCACCAAGGCATTCTTCGCGATGATGACAAGGCCTGACGTGTCTTTATCAAGGCGATGCACCGGGTGAAAAGCGGCCTGCGTTTGATTCGTTTTTTCAAAATAATGGATGAGCGCATTGGCGACGGTGTGAAAACGCTCGGTCGAGGTGGGATGCATGAGGAGTCCCGTCGGTTTGTTGATGATGAGCAGGTGCTCGTCTTCGTAGATGATGGGAATGTCATACGCCCAAGGGATAAAGGTGGGCTCTTCTTTTGGTAAGTAAATAGTTACCTTATCGCCCGGCACAACGAGGCTATGCCAGGAGGCGGCTTTCTGATTCACATAGACAATGCCGTCCGTGCGCAGGCGACGCCGCATAGCTTGAGAAACGCCGGCCTGACGCACTAAGTGGTTAATAGAGAGCCGTCTTGTTTTGCCCTTATTTGAGGGCGAGGGCGTTGAATCCGCTACGACTAAGGTCAACAGCGGCTCACCGTTTACTATATTCTTTTTTTCAGTTGGAGCTGTAGTATCTGGCATAATAGGCGTGCTTTCTTGATTTTTTATTACAATAACTTGATTTTTCTAATACGATTTAGTTGTAGTTATATGTATATTGTAACCTATTTTAGTCTATTTGTTTTGTCAGGTATAAAAAAAATTTCATACAAAGTTCAATTTTCCAAACCTTTCTATGTGAGGAACGGGGCCTATATGATATAATAATAGTACTATTTAAAAGACAAAGGAGCACATATATGGCCAAAGATTGTTCGTTTGACGTAGTGTCGGAAGTAAATATGCAAGAAGTTGATAACGCGGTAAACCAAGCTAAAAAAGAAATCGGTACCCGTTATGATTTTCGCGGCAGCAAATCTGAAATCAGCCTTGAAGGGGAAACCATTAAGGTGATTTCTGATGATGAATATAAATTAAACGCCGTAATCGACGTTATTAAAGGCAAGATGGTTAAGCGTAATGTAGCGCTTAAAAATCTTGATTACGGTAAAGTAGAACCTGCTTCGGGAGCTACCGTTCGTCAGGTGATTACCATTAAAAAAGGGATTTCCAAAGAAACCGCCAAAGATGTGGTTAAATTAATCAAAAACATGAAACTTAAAGTAACGGCGCAAATCATGGAAGATCAAGTGCGCGTTACGGGCAAAGATAAAGACTCCTTACAGGAAGTTATCCAAATGTTGAAACAACAGGATTTGCCGGTAGAATTGCAATTTGTAAATTTCCGCTCCTAAGTAGAGCCCTAAAGAGCAGCGACATTATGCTGCTCTTTACCATGATATCAAGTTGTGAAAGATTCTTTCACCGAAGGAGGTATGAATGGATATAGAGGCTATGCGTGGCGGTTATACGACCGGCTCCTGTGCCACCGCCGGCATGAAGGCGGCCTTGATGGCATTGCTATCGGAAGAGTATCCCTCCCGTGTGACGGTGATTAATCCGCAGGATACACCATTGATGTGCCCATTAAGTCGGTAGAGGTCATATCTGATACGGAAGCTCGGGGCACGGTTGTTAAAGACGGCGGCGACGATCCGGATGTAACGCACGGCACCGATGTGGTGACGACGGTGCAATTGACGACTGACGGCGAGCTTCAGTTCCGCGCCGGTTTTGGTGTCGGTACGGTGACGAAACCGGGCCTTGCTATGCCACCGGGGGAACCGGCTATCAATCCGGGACCGCGTACCATGATGACCACCGTGTTCAAAGAGTTTTGCACGGCCGGTCAGGGCGTTATCGTGACGGTATCGGTGCCAAACGGCGAAGTGTTGGCGAAGAAGACCCTAAACAGTACCCTCGGCATTGAAGGGGGCATTTCCATTATCGGCACCACCGGTATTGTGAAGCCCATGAGTGAAGAAGGGTTTAAAAACTCCTTGGTGCCGCAGCTCACGGTTATGAAGGCGGCCGGCTATGAAACGGCGGTGTTGGTGCCGGGGCGCATCGGTCAGGAATTGGCCAAGAATGTGCTCGGTATCGCTATCAATCAGATGGCGGAAACGTCTAACTTTATCGGCTTTATGCTGGAACAATGTGTAAAAGTCGGTTTTAAAAAGATTGTTATTATCGGTCATATCGGTAAGATATAAAACTCGCGTCCGGCAGTTTTCACACCCATAATCGCATGAGTGACGGTCGTATGGAAACGCTCGTTGCCTATGCGGCGCTTGACGGTGCGTCGACGGCCGTGGCCAATGAAATTATGGAGTGTCGCACCACGGAAGCGGCTATGCCGATTTTAGCGCGCGAGCATTTGACGAGCGTCTATCAGCGCGTAGCGGACAGAGCGTCTATGCGTTCGGAGCGCTATATTGCGAATGAAGCGGAAGTGGGCATTATTATTGCCACGTTGGACGGCGAAATTTTGGCGGTTGATGAAACGGCGAAACGTATCGGAGGTGAAGAGCATTGGCAAATACCCTCTACGTTGTAGGTATCGGGCCCGGTAATCCGGATTATGTGGTACCGCGCGGCCTCAAATTGATTGCGGACGCTAAGGTACTCGTAGGCAGCGAACGCTCTTTACTGGATTTTGCCCATGAAGGGCAGCTCACGCATTCGGTTACGGGTAAGCTTACGGAGCTGGCTCTTTGGATTGAAGAACAGCTCAAGCGCCATGATGTGGTTGTCATGGTAAGCGGTGACACGGGTTATTACAGCTTGTTGCCGTATTTGAAAAAGAAATTCCCCGATACGCCTATTGATGTGGTGCCGGGCATCAGTTCCATGACTTTTGCCTTTGCGCGCATTGGCGAAGTATGGCAGGATGCTGATTTACTGAGTTTTCACGGCCGTGTGCCGAAGGAAGAGGCGCTTCGCTATGAAGAAGGTCGTAAGCTTGGCTTTTTGACGGATAAAGAACATAATCCGGCGGCCATTGCGCAGATTCTAATGGATCACGGCTGGCCGGCTGATACGAAGTCGGTGGCCTTAGAACGTCTCAGTTATGAAGATGAACGGATTGAACCGGGCACGTTGGCAGAAATTGCCAAATTACCGGGATTTGAACATTCCGTGTTTATTATTTTAGGTTAACCTCGATAGTTAGCTCACAGCATGAACATCGTAAGTGTTAAATTAAAAAACTAAGGAGGTATTCATGCGACATTTTTTCGGCATTGAAGACGAAGAATTTATTCGCGGTGATGTGCCTATGACAAAACGTGAAATTCGGATGGCTGTACTGAATGAAGCGCGCGTACAAGAGGATAGCTATGTGCTTGACGTAGGCGCCGGTACGGGCTCAATTTCCATCGAAGCGGCTTTGGGGGCACCTAAAGGCCATGTATATGCTATTGAACGTTTTGAAAAAGGCATTGAGCTCATTAAAGCGAATGCGGAAAAATTCGGCGTCAATAATTTAACCGTTATAGAAGCTAAAGCGCCGGAAGGGATGGCGGATTTACCGGCTTGATGCCATCGTTATCGGTGGCAGTGCGGGTGGTATGGACGCTATTCTCGATGAATCGGAGCGCTTATTAAAACCGGGCGGTCGCCTTGTCGTAACGGCGGTGACGATGGAAACGGGTTATACCATTTTGAAAGCTTTAAAAGGTCGTCCTTTCACCTATGAAGGCTATCAGATGCAGATTAATCGCTTCCGTAAAGCGGGGCCGTATCATTTACTAAACCCGTTAAGTCCTATTTTTATCGTAACGGCGATTAAACAGGCTGACGTTTAAGATTCGAATTATCGAGCCAAAACTATAAAGACTTTGAGCTAAGCCCAAAGTTATATAGATGCTGGATTTAAGATACGAATTATATTATATATTACAATTAAGTTGGCCAGCAGGCCGAGGAGGTAAATCGGAACATGAGTGAAGATAAAACAATGTCAGGCGAGAATGTTATGACGGCGAATCAAGAAGTACCGGTAGTTCATATTGTAGGCGCAGGTCCCGGGGATCCTGAGCTCATTACGCGCAAAGGCTATCGTTTAGTCAGTGAAGCGGATATCGTGATTTATGCCGGCTCTTTGGTAAATCCGGAGATTTTAAAAGCTTGTAAAAAAGATTGTGAAATTCATAACAGCGCGACTATGAATCTGGATGAAGTAATCGAGGTTATTAAACGCGGTGCCGCTGAAGGTAAAGCTATCGTTCGTTTACACACCGGCGACCCTGCTATTTACGGCGCTATTCAGGAACAGATGGATCGTTTGCAAGAATTGGGCATCACTTATGCGGTAGTACCCGGCGTAAGCTCCTTCCTCGCAACGGCAGCTGCTTTGAAGCAGGAATACACGTTGCCGAATGTGTCTCAAACGGTAATTATTACGCGTATTGAAGGCCGTACGCCGATGCCGCCGAAGGAAAAGTTGGCCATGCTCGCTGCTCATGAAGCAACCATGTGTATTTTCCTTAGCGTGCAAATGATGGATAAAGTGGTCGAAGAACTCATCAAAGGCGGCTATAGCCTAAGACACCGGTTGCGATTGTGGTGAAAGCATCCTGGCCGGATCAACGCATTATTCGCGGTACTTTGGAAACGATTGCGGATATCGTAAGTCAGGAAGGCGTATTGCGCCAGGCCATGATCGTGGTCAGCAAGGTTCTTGACAGTGATTATGAATTGTCAAAATTGTATGACAAAGGCTTCAGTCACATGTACCGCAGTGCGAAGGACTGAGTAGGCTTATGGAATCAATAGCGATTATTTCCGTTACGGTTCATGGCGCCGGATTGGGGCAGAAGTTGCGGCATCATTTTGAAGCAGATTCGAATTATGAGGTGCACTGTTTTGAAAAAGAAGGTCGTGCCAGTGGTGATACTGCCGAATTTTTCAGTTCCATGAAGCCCCATATGGAAACGTGGTTTAAATCGTATGATAAACTGCTTTTTATCATGGCTACGGGCATTGTGGTGCGCATGATTGCCCCATACATTAAGCACAAGTCGGAAGATCCGGCTGTAGTGGTCATGGATGAGCAGGGACATTTTGCCATCAGTTTATTGTCCGGTCATCTCGCGGTGCCAATGAGTGGACGGCGGATATTGCTCAGTTTGTGGGCGCCACGCCGGTTATCACGACGGCTACGGACGTGAACGGTATTCCCGCACCGGATGTACTGGCCCGCAAACTAGGCTTTAAGGTAGAAGATTTCAGCACGTTGCGAGAAGTTAATTCGGCTCTCGTAGCGGGTGAAGGGTACCGTATTATATTGACGATACCTTGTTCTTTTTACATGAGTATGAAGCGGTAGCCAAAGCGCAGGGGATTGAACTCATTCGTTTTAATCCGCATACCGTAACGGGCAAGGCTACTTGCGAAACGGGCGGCGAAAATGCAGCGCGCGTAGTCATTACCGATTTATTATTGCCCTTTGGACCGCGCACCTTGGTGCTTAGACCGCCGACAATGACGGTGGGTATCGGCTGTCGCCGTGACACGCCGAAAGAATTGATCTTACATGCCGTTAACGATTCATTGGCCAATGTGAATCGTTCGCCCAAGAGTGTGGCATCTGCCGCATCGGTGATTGTCAAAGCCGATGAAGTGGGATTATTGGCAGCAGTACGAGAGTTACAATGGCCCATTCACTTTTTTACGCAAGAAGAAATGGCGCCTTTCATAGAAGCAAGTCATATTGAAGAATCTAATTTTGTTAAAGAAACGATAGGAGTAGGCAACGTATGCGAAACAACAGCACTATTACAGGCCAAGAGCCAAACATTACTACAAAAGAAAACGGTGTATCCACGAACAACGGTAGCCATCGCCCAGGTACAATCAAAGTAATCGGTATCGGACCGGGCAACGAAGAATTCATGACACCGCAAGCTCGTGAAGCGATTTTGGCGGCTGACCGCGTGGTAGGTTATTTGACATATCTCGACCTCATCGCCGATTTAATTGCGGACAAGAAAAGTGGGCACTGCTCTGAGCATCGATCGATGTACAGCTACGTACGTCTGAGCATCGATCGATGTACAGCTACGTACGTCTGAGCATCGATCGATGTACAGCTACGTACGTCTGAGCATCGATCGATGTACACTACGTACG
>ENA-OQIC01000628-OQIC01000628.1-human-gut-metagenome-genome-assembly--contig:-NODE-628-length-14902-cov-1.960541_pt1 | contig 14902 bp, 17 predicted proteins | sample MGYA00242572_ERZ504736 | MGnify/ENA primary metagenome ERZ504736 (study PRJEB26092, sample SAMD00036201) | human gut metagenome | host: Homo sapiens | study: EMG produced TPA metagenomics assembly of... | reverse complement strand
CATCGGCGGCGGACTCGCCCGCGTTCAAGGTGGCCAGCGCCATCAGCGCCGTGGTGGCCGCGTTGCAGGGCTTCAGCATCGCCGCTGCCGCCGCCGAAGTGGCGCAATGGGCGTTGAACGTCGCCATGAACGCGAACCCAATCATGATCGTGGTCACCGCCATAGGCGCGTTGGTGGCCGCGCTGGCGTGGTTCTTCACCCAAACCGAAACCGGCCGCAACATCTGGAGCCAGTTCACCGCGTTCATGGGCGGATGCGTGAACAACATAATCGGTTTCTTCCAAGCGTTGCCCGGCAGAATCGGCGCGTTCTTCCAGAACGCGGCACAAGGCGCGCAGAACGCATGGAACGGCGTCGTCGGCTTCTTCTCCAGCATCCCAGGCCGTATCCTCTCCGCATTGGGCAACGTGGGCGCCTGCTCGTGAACGCCGGCAAAAGCATCATCGACGGTTTCCTCCGGGGATTGAAAAGCGCATGGGACGGCGTGACCGGTTTCGTGGGAGGCATAGCGACTGGATCACCTCGCACAAGGTCCGATCAGCTACGACCGTCGCCTGCTGATCCCGCACGGCAAAGCATCATGGCGGGCTTCGCCAGGGACTCGAAACAGGTTTCCAAGGCAAGGTGAGAACCGCCATCGCATCCGTCAACGCCAACCTAGCGTCAACGAGCATGTCCGCCATGCTCAACGGAACACGGGCGGGCTTGGCGGGCACGACCGTGGTCAACAACTACGAGGTGCACATCGACGGCACCGTGGTGGACCCGGACGGCACCGCCAAGGCCATCGAAAAACTACTGAACGGCTACGCGAAACGAAGGGGCCGCGCATGAGACAGCCAACCATGTTCATCGACGCCGGCGACGGCTACGCCAACGTCACCGGCCACGACGGTGACACGGCCGGCCTCGCGGGCTTCACCATCGACTGGGCACCGACAAGCTGGACGAACAGCCCGACCCCAACGTGCTCCACTTCCAGCTCATGGACCGCACCGGCGAACTGGCAGGCAACGCCACACGCCTCGCCGGCATGCCCGTGCTGATCCAACTATCCCGCATGCCGCTATGGCATGACCTCCGGCAGGAAACCGCATGGCAGAACCTGGAACCGACCACCACATGGGCCGGCTTCCACCAGCTCCACACACCCGACCCGGCCGAGGGACCGGACCCTACGGCACTCACCCTGTTCCTCGGCAACATCACCACGGGCGGCACCATCACCCAGCGCGCCAACGGCACCTACCTGCTCGACCTGTACGCCAACAGCCTAACCGTGCGACTGAAACGCACCACGCAGCAGGGACCCACCGACCGGCGCTGCCCGACCTGCACTGGACCGGCGACGCGCGCGCCCGCGTGGACGAAATCGGCCGCAGAATCAACGGGCTCGGCTGCCCGCCGCTCGACCCCGACAGCATCGGCTACCTCAAGCAACACGCGCCCTACCCCGCGCCATACGACCTCGACAGCATGCCCGACCTGTCCACCGTGCTCCACAAACTCGCCGCACCGTTGCCGGACGTGGCCCTGTGGTACGAGACCCACCAGCACGGCTCGGAACACATCGCGGCACGCTACGCGGGCAACAAGGCAAGCATCACCCTGCATGGCGACGGCACCCTGAGCGTGGAGGGCGCGGGCATGGAGCAGACGGCGCTCTACGCCTCGGACATCCGCATCAACGAAACCGACATGACCCTGCCCGACCCCGTGGCGCAGGTCACGGTGAAGACCCGCAAGGCCAAATGGGACGACAACGACCAGAAGGTGACGTTCGAGGACGCGGAGGTGACCGTCACCGACCGAGGCCGTTTGCCCCAGAATCTCACCGAAACCATCGAGGCCGTGACGTTCGAGACCGACGCGTGAGCGTGGACGAAAGCGGCGGCCACTGGCCCGGCACCGTCTGGCAGCCAAGCGACGCGCAGCGCGACCAATGGGCCGACTGGCTCGCCACGCAGACCCTCAAGCCGATACCCGAAGCGCCGACCATCTCCAGCCGGGACATCGACCTCGACCTGTACGAACACACGTTGCAGCCGAGCGCGATCCTGCTGGCCTTCGCCTCCACCAGATACACGAAGCTCTTGGACGCGAACGGATCGCCTGTGACGGCGGGCGCATGGCTCGCCATCGGCGGCACCCTCTCGTTCGCATGGGACGGCGACGAGCCGGACCTCAGCAACGAGTTGACCATCACCCCATTGCCCATGATCCCCAGCGAACTGAGCACATGGGCCGACCTCGACCCCATCAACATCGCGTGGACCACACTGCAACCGTTCACGTGGGGCGAATTCGGACAGATCACATATTTCGAACAATAGGAAGGAAACCCATGGCAGACACCACACGCGCGGAGTTCAATCCCGCAGACATGCCCACCACGCCCAGGCACGGCATCAAATACCCAGGAGCCAACGACCTCGTGCGCTTCGCCTCCCAGCAGTTCCAGGCCATGGCCGAAAGCATCGACGACAACATCGACCAGCTGCCCGACCAGATCACGGCCACGCTGACCGACGCGACCCGTCGCGCCGAAGCCGCCGCGAAAAAGGCTGAACAGGCCGCGGCCAACGCGGGCGGCATGGCAGATGGTGCAGTGGCGGGCTTCGTCAACAAGACCGACAGCGCCACCCGCCAAGCCCTTGACCTGCACTACGTCAAGGTGTTCGAGTCCCCGCACATCGTCACCATCGGCGACAGCTACGCAAGCCCCACGGACGGCCGTAGCTGGGCCGTCCAGCTCGCCAACCTGCTCAACGCGACCCTGCACAACTACGCCATCGCGGGCACCGGCTACCTCACCACCGACGCCACGAAGAACTATCAGGCGCAGGCGGACAAGGCAGTGGCCGATAAATCCTACGACCATAACCGCGTCCAGTACGTCATCGTCGGCGGCAGCCGAAACGACATCGGCGACTACACGGCCCACCAGACTGCCATGGCAGAATCTACGAGACCATGGCCACCAGCTTCCCCAACGCTCGAATCATCTTCGTGCCCATGCTCTGGGACTGGAAACCCGTGGGCGGCTATTGGAGGTCGAACGCCTCCGCGATCATGAGCGGCGTCATGTCTCATGCCCGCGCCGAAGCCATCCCCTACGCATGGACTTGGCTGCTGGGAATGCCGGAACGTTTCAGTGGGACCGATATCCACCCGGACGAAACCGGATCGCTCATCATCGCCCGCTACATCAAGTCGTATCTGGACGGACGCTATACCGGCCGCTACGTGTCACAGGTCGTCAAGGCCCCGAATAACACCGGGCTATGGGCATTGAGTATCACCGCATCAGGCGGGACCATCAGCTACAGCCTTGGAGTCGCCGACAAGGTAGCCATCAGCAACGTGCAGTCATTCCACATCCCGTTGTGGGCAGCTGCATCGAACGACATGACCAACGACGGCTACCCAGGATGGTCCACAGCCATCACCAACAGCGGCAATCAGGCAGCGCTCTTCCACGTGGACCACATCAGCACACAGGACGCAGGCCAAAACCCGACGGCCTCCGCAGGCATCCAGCCGTTCACAGTGTCCAGCGGACAAGCGCCAGCAGGACGCATGGGTTTGAGCTTCACCAGGCATGGTGACACCGTGAGCGAAACACTGCTAGTCGCCGTCGTGGGTGGCGTCTGTTCCATCGGAGGCGCGGCGCTGGGCTGATCGCCTCCACCACCAAAAACCAACTGGAGGCCCACAGGCTCGCCGCCCAGATGCAGGAAGACAACCAGCTGCTATGGCTCTGGAACCGGCAACTAATAGACCACATTTATAAGCAAGACCCGCCGCCGCCACCGAATCCACCCGAGGACTCTTCGACCACAACGAGTGAGGAAAGGAGACAAACCATGAGCGTCATCAAGGAACGCATCGTGAACCAAGGCACGGGGCACTCACCCCGTCCTACTTCTGCGTTCACTCCACGGCGAACCCCGGTGCCACCGCAGCCAACCATGCAAGCCTATGGTCACGCGACTACCCCAACGCCGTGCATCTCGTGTCCGACTGGACCGAAGCGCTGCACTGCGTGCCCTACGACCGACTGTGCTGGCAGGTCGGCAACGGCAACCGATACGTGGAGGGCTTGGAAATCTGCGAGGCCACCAACCAAGCGGACTTCCAACGCGGCATCGAGATAGCCGCGCAGGCCGTCCGTGAACGGCTCGCCGCGCACGGCTGGGGCATCGACCGGCTCATCTGCCACAACGAGGCCAGCGCCAGATGGGGCGGCAGCGACCACACAGACCCTATACCTACTTCGCCAAGTGGGGATACAGCTGGGAGCAATTCAAACAACTAATAGCCGAAGGAGAAACCGACATGGCAGCGAAAACCGACCCAATCAGCTACGGCGGCATGAACGTCACCGTGGAATATGCGTTGCAAGACCTCAACAACAAGATCACCGCACTCACCAACGCCATCAAGTCCCTGCCCACCGAAATCTGGTATGGCCAATCAAACGGAGACATCAAGCAGACCCCGCTCTACACGTTGCGCAACATCGAGTACGAACTGACCAAGACCGACAAGAAGGACACCAAGGAATGAGCAACACTACCAGCACCCCGGACCATGCCGCCAACACCGGATACACGCCCGTGTTCAACGACACCGTGCGCACCGTCGTCTACATCATCGGACTTGTTGCCGTGATCGTCGGTCTCGGCGTCTCCACGTTCGGCGACCCGGCAGTGGGCGACTACATCACCACGGCCGGCGGTTTGCTCGCCGCCGGCTTCGGCGTCGCCTACAACCCGCTACGTATGGCCGGAAAGTAGCCCAGTATGACGATGGTACACATACGATTACGCGCCCCGACCAACGGAGGCACCCGTGCCGGCGTCGGCATGGTCGTGTTCCAACCATCCGCCCGTCATACCGACGACGCAAGTGTGGTGTTGCCCGACACGTTCACCGTGGTGCTGGACGAAGAAGGCGAAGCCACCGTGGACATCCAGCCCACCGGTCCAGACTGGTGTTGGAAAACCGACGAGCAAGTGCTACGGGTCTATTCGTTGGTTCACCGTGCCCGACACGGCCGGCACGCTGGAATACGCGGAACTTACGGACGTGGACCCGCGCACGTTCAAACCGGGACGCAACCTCACCGCATGGCAGGCCGTCACCGGCGACATCAAACCATGATCGACAGCATGCCCCGGTTCCTCACCGGGCACGGCTCCCCGACCATCGACGGCAAGCCGGGTGACATCTACCTCGACTTGGACACCATGGACCTCTACACCAACAACCAAGAAAGGAACTAACCATGACATTCGGAAAAATCGGCAGCCTACGCGGCGAACAGGGACCACAGGGCCCACGCGGACCCGAGGGACCGCAGGGGCCGAAGGCGAAACCGGCGCGCAAGGCCCAGCGGGTCCGGCGGGTCCGGGCATCGTATTCACCAGGGTGCTCCCACCGGCAGCGGCGTGGCCGGCGCGATGTACGTGGACAAAACCACGTTCGATGTGTACGTGTGGAGAGCCGACTAATGGCCTACGACCGCATCGGCAATCTGAAAGGCAGCACGCCCGATGACACCAAGCTCCGCGCGTTGATTCTCGCGGTGTTGAAGACCGTCACATGGGCGCAACTGTCAGGCTGAGAGCAGCACGGCGGCCATGCCCGCGCGCAGCCGTTCGTCTGGCATTGCCACGTACACCTGTGTCGTTTCCACGCTCGCGTGACCGAGCAGCTTGGACACCAGCAGCAGGTCGTGCGTGGCTTGCCACGTGGCGGTAGCATACCGGTGGCGCAGGCTGTGCGCGGTCCATCCGTCACCGAGCAGGCTCGACAGTCTGTCGCCTATGTAGCTTTCCTCGACGTGCCCGCCGAACCGGCCGTGGAACACGTACCATCGCACGCGCTTATCAGTCGGCCAAGTCGTCGGGTAACGGCACTATGCGCTGCTTGTCTCCCTTGCCGTTGATTACCAGCGACCGGCCAACGAGATCGTCAACCACGTCGCCACTGGACACCCGGCCTATCTCGCCACGCCTCAAACCGCACTCGGCACCGAGCCGCAGCATGATTCTCTCGGACTCGCTGGCACGCGCCAACGCGGCCAATATCACCTTGTCCGGGCACGGGCGCGGATGAGGTCTAGGACGTTTGATTTTAGGCAGTTCCATGCTTGGGTCATCATTGCGCCGGCCGGTCTGCCGCATCCATGCGAAGAAGCTCGACACCGTGTTTCGGTATGATTTGCGTGTTTCCGGTTTCCAATCCTGTGAGGCGAACCACTGTGTCATCATCTCGCAGGTGACCTCATACGGCGAAACGCCAAGACATACGGCCGTGTATGTCATTTTTCGCCGTCTGGTCAATAGTGTTTGCTCGCTGCGGCCACCGGCCTTCAGTGCCGCGAGCCATCCGGTCAATTCCTCACGCCATAACGGGGGCGCTACCCATTTTTTCGTCATGACACATCATGTGTCACGCCGCTAAACTTAGAACAAGCCGGGGCATGATTGAACTTGGACTCTGGGATACCCAGAGGTCCAAGGTTCAAATCCATGCCCCGCTACTGATGAAAGCTAGGAATTGCAACAATTCCTAGCTTTTTTGTTTTCCGTCAAATCTCACCAAAACCAATTTCCGGACAAAATCTGGACAAAACCCGACAAAAACCGGGTATATCAGCCGAGTTCATCAATCGCATGTGCCGAAAGTATGGAGAAAATGCGCCGGATCCGCCAATCGCATGTGCCGAAAGCGAAGATTGCCGCTCAAGGCTGAAAATCCAACGTTCTCCAAGGTTGCACGCGCTACGTTGACCTCGCCAACCACATATCACCAGATATAAGGAGAACAAGGCAATGCATTATATGAATCAAGCGAACGCGCACAACGCGACGCAGGACACCACAATGCAAGACAGCGCAACGCACGATACGGCAACAAAGGCAACGCAGGACACCGCGCCGCTGAAAGGCATCACCGTGATTGACTGGACGCAGGTGCAGTCCGGCCCGTCGTGCACGCAGATGCTCGCATGGATGGGCGCCGACGTCATCAAGGTGGAGAAGGTGCAGGGCGGAGATCCGACACGTAATGAAATGAACGACGTGGATGGCTCGTACTCCCTGTACTTCCTTCAGCTCAATGCCAACAAGAAATCCATCACGCTGAACATGAGAGATCCGGAAGGCAAGAAAATCCTCGCCGAACTCCTGAAGAAAGCCGACGTGTTCGTAGAGAATATCGGCCCGGGAGACGTGGAAAAGCTTGGTTTCGGATGGAATGACGTACATGCGATCAATCCGCGTCTGATCATGGCGTCGCTGAAGGGCTTCAACAAGGGCAGCCGGTTCGAGCATGTCAAGGCGTTCGAGCCGGTCGCGCAGTCCGCGGGCGGTGCCGCTTCCACCACCGGCTGGTACGACGGCGAGCGCAATGTGCCCACGCAGTCCGGCGCCGCATTGGGCGATTCCAACAGCGGAATGCATCTGCTGATCGCCATTCTTTCGGCGCTGTTGCAGCGCGAGCATACCGGTGAGGGTTGCTATGTGTACCAGTCGATGCAGAATGCGGTGCTGAACTTGTGCCGTGTCAAGCTGCGCGACCAGTTGATTCTCGACCGTTTGGGCAAGCTTTCCTACTATGACTGCTACCCGAATTATGAGTGGGGCAAGCAAGGCAAAGCCATTCCGCGCGCAGCGAATGCGGAGGGTGGTTTGGTGCTTGGCTGGTGCTACCGCGCGAAAGGCTGGGAGCATGACCCGAACGCTTACGTATATATAGTGGTTCAACAGTCCAAGAAGGGCTTCGAGAATTTCTGCCATGCGATGGGATTCGAGGATTGGCTGACCGACCCGCGTTTCAATACCGCCAATGCGCGTGACGAGCATAAAACCGAGGTGTACCAGCGTGTTGAGGCGTACACCATGCAGTTCGACAAGTACACGCTGACCAAGGAATTGGGTGCGAAGGGCGTGCCGGTCGGCCCGGTGCTGGATTGGTATGAGTTGGAGAACGATCCTGATTTGAATGGGGATGGCACGATTGTGACCATTGACCAGCAGGATGCGCGCGGCGATTTCAAGACGATCGGCATGCCGTTTACGATGAGTAATTTCGTGCCGGATTACCAGCGTGCGCCGAAGTGGGCGAGCATAACCGTGAGATTCTGCATGCGTTGGGATATGACGACGATCAGATCGCTTCGCTGCGTGATTCCGGTGTGATCGGCGGTAACGATGGTGTGCAGGCTGATTTGAAGTAACGCACGTTAGCGCGCACTGGCGCACGAATAAGGCGGATCACAAGATTCGCCCTTATTTGTTATGCGTCACATCCATTGCAGTCCACGCCCCGCACTTCCGCACACAATCCCATGTCTTATGTCTCACGGTTTACCGTCACAAAAAGCGCATGCAGTAACGGAACGTTGGAATTTCAACGTTCCGTTACTATATGCGCTTCGTGAGCTACAGTGAGGATACTGGATCAGCCACGCAGAAGGGGACGAGCCAGATCCACAGCAGACAGGTGGCCGCGAATGCCACCGTGGCGACGGCCGTGGTCGAGGCGCCTTCTTTTACATAAATGTTGTAACGGCTGGAAATAATGATGCCTGAGAACGCCGGCGGCAACGCGACCGCCATCACCAGCATCGAAATCTTGTTCATGTCACCGCCCATGCCACACAACAGCGCCACGCCAAGGAACACTGCAGGCGTCAGAATCAGGCGGAAGAACGTGTTCCAGATGGTTTCCCAACCGAGCGAGAATTTCACCGTGGAAAGCGCGAGGCCCGCGGAAAGCACGGCCACACCGGAATTCGCTTTGGCGATCAGATCGAAGGTCGGCGCCACCTGGCTTGGCACATGAATGCCCACCAACACTAGGAAAATGGCCAATAACGACGCCCAGCAGATCGGTTGCTTCAGTGCGTCGAGCAACGCCTGCAGATTGCCGTTGCGGTTCTTTCCCGTATTCGACGTGCCATGCACCATAAGTTCGGCGGTTTTGTCGGTTGCGGCATCTCGCGCCGGGTCAAGCGTGATATCGCCTTTTGCATTGGCCTTTGCATTGACCGCGTTTTCGGCCTGCACGCTAAGCTTCGCTCGGTCTTTGGCCTGGCCGAGGTTGATCAGATACATGCCGATCGGAATGGTCACCACGTTGACCACGATGGAAATAATGGCTATGACGAGATTCGTGCTGACGGTGTTGCCGTAAATCGGATCAAGCACAGCGAATCCAAGGAAACCAATCGTCGGAGATCCTGCGATCAGAGCACAGACGGCCGCCTCCTGAATGCTGCGGTGGAACAGCAACCGGCACAGATAATAGCTCACCATAAACATGACGATGACGCCGATGAAACTGATGGCGGTCAATGTTGCGTCTTTCGCAAGCATTGCACGGGTCGATTTGATGATGGACACAAATAACGCCGCAGGAAGCGCGATATTCAACACAAGTTTATTAAGTCCCTGCCGCTGATCGTCATCAAAATAACTGAATTTTCCACAAATATACCCTAATGCCATAATGACAATAATTGGCACGATGTCGTCAACAAGTATGTTTATCACTGTCGTTCTTTCTTTATATTTTTCTATCTGCAATCTTCTGCAATATTGTTTGATTGCTGATATTGCGGATATTGCAGATACGTTGATCGGATCATTGGTTTTCAGGCAGAAAAAGTGGGCGCACGCATTCCACCGTTCGCACGCCCACATGTCATACCGACAGCCGATGCGCTACATGCGAGCGCCGGTCGCGTAGTCGTACATGGTGACTTCGGAATCAACGAGGGCTCCGACCACCGGCTTCGGATTCAACGCTCCGATATTGCCGGATTCCTTGCCCGCATACTGCGCGATCTGCACATGCACGAAGCTTGGCTTGCCTGATTCGACCGCCTCGCCGACCATGCGTTCGACTTCTTCCGGAGTGGTGGCATAGTAACCTTTACCCCCGAACGCTTCGAGGACCTTCTCGTAATGCGCGTTGTAGGTAAGCGTCAGCGGCGACGGGTCACCGTCCGCTCCAAGGTTTTCGAAGTCGCCGCGGTAGATACCGCCGTTGTTGAGCACCACGAAGGTGATGGGCAGCTGGTAGCGGCAGGCCACCTCCACTTCCATACCATCGAAGCCGAATGCGGAATCGCCGCCGATGTACAGCACTTTCTTGCCAGTGGAAAGCGCCGCGCCAATCGCATAGCCGGTGCCGCAGCCCATCACACCCCACGTGCCGCAGTCCAAACGATGGCGCGGTTCGAGCATGTCGATGATGTTGCGGCAATCATCGAGCGAATTGGCTCCCTCATTGGTGAGAATGAGATCTTCATGGTGTTTGTTGTACACCTTTTTGATGGCTCCCAAGGCGTTGAAATGGCTCATGGGCAGCTGATCGGATTGTTCGCGGGTTTCAAATTTCGCCACGTTTTTCGCGCTGGCTTCCTTCAGCATGTTCAGCCAGGTTTCGTCAGCTTTGAACGGGTATTCTTCCAGAGATCCGTTGAGCAGCGTCATGGCGGAACGAATATCCCCCACGATTGGTACGTCGATACTGCGCGTGTTTTCGATTTCTTCCGGATTGATGTCGATTTGGATGAATTTCACATGTTCGTTCCACGTTTTGCCCTGGCCGAACGACAGCATCCAGTTGAGTCGCGCGCCGACCAGCATACCACGTCGGCGTTGCGTAGCGCGGTGGAACGGCAGCTTGCCGTGCTGTGTGGGTCGGTATCGGGCACTACGCCTTTGGCCATGGACATTGGCTGGAATGGAATATCCGTTTTCTTGACGAATTCGCGGATTTCCTCTTCGGCGCGGGCGATTGCGGCGCCTTTGCCGATCACCATGAGCGGACGTTCGGCCTGCTGCAGCAATGCGAGCGCCGCGTCGATGGATTTGCGTGCCGGCACCATGGCGGGGGCCGGGTCGGTTGCCGTCCACGATCAGGCGGTCGGCTTCGCTTTGGCTCAGGGTCTGTGCCACGGTGTCATCGGGGAAATCGATGGTACACCGCGCCTGGGCGTCCTGAAGAGGCGATATGCATGGCACGGGCCACCGCGAGCGGAATATCTTCGATGCGGTCGATGCGCAGCGAAGCCTTGCAGAACTGCTTGGCGTAGTTCATCTGGTCGAGGCCTTCGTATTCGCCTTCCTCAAGGTCGACCACATGGCGGGTTGAGGAGCCGCCGATCATGATGACCGGATAGCCGTTCACCGTGGCTTCCAGCAGTGCCGGTAGACCGTTGAGGAATCCCGGAGCGGATACCGTCAACGTGACAGCCGGCCGACCGGTGATGAATCCGTCGGCCGCGGCCGCGTTCACAGCGTCCTCCTCATGGCGCATGCCCACGAATCGCATACCCATGCCCTGCGCGATGCGCGCGAAATCGGTGACGGGAATGCCGACCACGCCATACATGTTTCGTATGCCGTTGGCCATCAGCACCCGCGCCAGATAATGCGGCGCATCGGTAACCTTCCGATCATCGGCTCCCTGCCGTTCGGCATCCGCACGCATGCTCGCGACCATCGTTTCATCTGCATGTTCTTCTGTCATCGCAACCTCCATTCGTATCGACGACGCCATGATTGTAGATACGTGAAAATGGGAGTTCGTCAGCAGAAAAATATGTTCGTCTGCGGCTTAATTTCAACGTTTTCAGCATGATATAGCCGTATTCTCACGCACATGCGGAATATATTGCAGCTGAAATATCGCAACTCTCATCGAGAAGCATCACCTCCGCGAGACGACATCATCGCCGCATATCATCGTCGCCGTACCGCATACAGCATGAACGCCCCGCAGCACATCACGGCAGCCGCCAAACCCAACACCAGCCCCATCGGACTTCCTGTCTGCGGCATTTCCTGCTCGGGGGCATAAAGGTTGTCGACATTGAACGTCAGCAGGCTATCCTCACGTTCCACCACATCGTTCAGCACCATCATTTCTGCGCGGTGACGGCCTCATCCAATCCCACGGACTGGTATCCGACCTTGATATTGACCTCGCCGGCACCCGTTGCATGCCAATACACGGGTGGTTCCCTCCAGTTCGGCCCAGCGACTGCCGTGGGCTCGTCGTCCTCGTCGAACACGGCCGGACCTTCGATCGTCGCCGTGAATACGCCTCGATCGGCTGTCCACTCGAGTCCAGCAACTGCACGAACAGGCTTCCGGACCGCAATCCCTGCCGATCATCACGCGTCACCCTCGAAGAAACCGGCAGCTTGTTCGCGGCCTCCTCCCAAAGCTCGTTGACCTTGCTTTCCAGCCCGTCCATCACCGAGAAGAGGTATTGCTCATGCCTGACCCACACCTTTTGGTCGTCATAGTTGCGGTGCACCAGCACGCCGATCGCCGCATACGTGAGCACCGGTTCCCCGTCATGTTGATATTCGGACAGCAGCCATGCGAGGCGCCGCGCCGCTTCCGTATTTTCCACGGTGGTGGTTTCGGTGACCTTATAGTCGGTCATGCTTTCGATTTGCCGGCAATAATAGAATTTGCCCGATCTCGATTCCGCGTTCACCCCGATCACATACGGTTTTCCATCGAGAAAATAGTTGTAATGCTTGCCGTTCGCGCGCAGCAGCTGTTCGGCGGCCAGCGCGGCCGGGCAGGTCATTCCCACGATTATGATGCAGGCCGCCAATACCGCGGCCAGAATCGCAAGCGTATGTCGTTTCATCGCATTCATCGCATCGTCCTTTCGATATGCACATCGTTGTTGTCGTAATTCAACAGGCTTGCATACTTGCGATTGCCACATGGCCTTTTTCAAGGGTTGTGGTCGGAGGACGTTCTTTTTGCCGTTTGTGGACAACTTCGCTTGTCAGCAAACGTAACTTATCCACAAAAAACGTTACCAATCGTAGGTAAACAAGTTATCCACAAAGGGTGGAAATCGCTGGTCGGAAGATAGTTCACCCAAATCCACCTTTTCTCCTCTATAATCGGCGGTATGGCAGAAGAAGATAAGAGCGCGGAACCGCGCACCACCGCAACCAAGCAACCAGCCGTCAAGAAGACGACCGCCAAAAGCGCGGCCGCCAAAACGGCATCGGCAACGTCTCAGACGCCTAGCAAGCGCACCGCCGCAGCCAAAAAGTCCACGGCATCCACCGCTCGCAAGCGCACCACCAAAGCGAAGGCCGCCGCACCGCAAACGATCGGCGAAGCCCCAGCCCCCGTCATCGAACGCACCAGCCCCGAACAGTTCGGCCGCGTGAACGTGCTCGACATCACCCCGAACGTTGAGAACGGCCTGTTCCCGGCACGCGTGGAGCTCGGCGAAGCATTCAACGTCACCGCCCAAGTGTTCATCGAAGGCCGCACCAAGGCAGGAGCGACCGTGTCCGTGCGTAACGCACGCGGCCGCGAGGTTGAACGTTTCGCCATGACCTGCACCAATCCGGGCCTCGACCGCTGGGAAGCCATGGTCAAGATCGGCGAACACAGCGATCTGAAGCCGTGGGATGCCGATTATGCCGCCGTCAAGCGTCAGCTGGGCGAATGGCAGATCGTGGTCGAAGGCTGGGAAGACACCTACCAGTCCTGGCTGCACGACGCCGCCATCAAGGTTAAGGTGAATGACGACGTGGAGAATGCGCTGGAATCCGGCGCACAGCTGCTCGCACGTTGGGCTGACGCGAAGGATTCCAAGCTTTCCGCAGCCGACAAGAAGGTGCTGCGCGACGCCGCCAAGACCATGGAAAACAAGTCGCTGAGCGCCGAAGAGCGTCTCGCCGCAGTCCAGAGCAGCGACATCGAGCAGCTGCACGAAACCAACCCGTTGCGCGACGGCCTGTCCGAGTCGAATCCGCAGCGTTTCCGTGTGGAACGCCCGAAGTCCAGCTTCGCCTCCTGGTATCAGTTCTTCCCACGTTCCGAAGGAGCCTACTACGGTGAAGACGGCAAGATCGTTCCCGGCAACCTCAAGACGTCGATCGCCGGCTTGGAACGCGCCGCAGCCGAAGGCTTCAACATTGTGTATTTGCCGCCGATCTTCCCGATTGGCGTGACCAACCGCAAGGGACGCAACAATTCCCTGGTAGCCGGCCCGAACGATCCGGGCTCCCCGTTCGGCATCGGCTCCGAACTGGGTGGCCACGACACCGTTGACCCGCAGCTTGGCACCATGGACGATTTCAAAGCATTCTGCGAGCGCGCCCACGAGCTGGGCTTGGAAATCGCGCTTGATTTCGCTTTGCAGTGCTCGCCTGACCATCCGTGGGTCAAGGCGCATCCGAACTGGTTCCGCACCAAGCCGGACGGCACCATCGCATTCGCAGAGAATCCACCGAAGAAGTATCAGGACATTTACCCGATCGACTTCAATGCGACATGGAAGGCATCGAAAAGGAAGTCGAACGCATTATGGATCTGTGGGTCAAGGCGGGTGTGACGATCTTCCGCGTTGACAATCCTCACACCAAGCCGGTGCGTTTCTGGCAGGATGTGATTGCCGCCGTTACGAAGAAGCATCCGGAAGTGCTGTTCCTTGCCGAGGCGTTCACCCGCCCGGGCATGATGCGCGCGCTGAGCTATGTGGGCTTCACGCAGTCGCACTGCTACTTCCCGTGGCGTAACACCAAGGAAGAGCTCGAAGAGTACCTCGAAGAGACCAACGGCAATGGCGGCTTCTACCAGCACAACACGTTCTGGCCCACCACTCCGGATATTCTCACCGCCTACGTGCGCGACAACGGCATTGCCGGCCATGCGGTGCGTGCGGTGCTCGCCGCTATGGGCAGCCCGAGCTGGGGTATTTACAACGGCTACGAGCTGATCGAAAACAAGCAGCGTCCGGGCTTCGAAGAGCAGATCGACAACGAGAAGTACGAAGTCAAGGTGCGCGATTGGGACAGCACCGAAAAGTACGGCATCGCCGAACTGCTGAC
>ENA-OQIC01000627-OQIC01000627.1-human-gut-metagenome-genome-assembly--contig:-NODE-627-length-14922-cov-1.778777_pt1 | contig 14922 bp, 13 predicted proteins | sample MGYA00242572_ERZ504736 | MGnify/ENA primary metagenome ERZ504736 (study PRJEB26092, sample SAMD00036201) | human gut metagenome | host: Homo sapiens | study: EMG produced TPA metagenomics assembly of... | reverse complement strand
CCGCTTGCTGAAATACGCCATAATCCACATATTCCTCATTGATAACTCGTGTGGACAAGTTCCTTGAATCTCTAGCAGACCTTCTAATGTCTTTGCGGTGAATCCCATTCTAACTCCATACTCTTTTCTAGAAGACGCTATATCCAAGCCATCTTTCTTCTTATAATTGGCTGAAGCTCTAAAGGTCAAATTTTCACCTCCTCCTGAAACAGCTAAATAATGACTTTGACCCAGATTACTCTTATTCAACAATTTGTCATACCAATCCACCCGATGACCAAAATCTACATCTCTTTCATGCGCAAGAAACTCATCCACAGAAAGTACTTCTGGTTGATTAGCTACCATATCATGATCGATATAGCCATCATAAGATATAGAAACTTTTCCAGCCTTTCCTTTTTTTGTTTGCACCAAAATAACTCCATTCGCTGCACGTGAACCATAAATCGCTGCAGCCGAACCATCTTTCAATATTGTAATTGATTCAATATCTTGGTTAGCGACACTTCTTAAATCTGCACCCGGCATTCCGTCTATAATAACCAATGGCGAATTCCCTGCTCTATGGAAGAAGCACCTCGCATCTGGATATTAGGAGAAGAGTTAGGATCTGCCGCCGCCGCATTCGAGACATTAACGCCTGATACTTTTCCATCGATCATTGACAGCGGACTTGTAAATGCTCCTTGTAAAAAGTCTTTACTAGAAACAGCGGTTACAGCAGAAGTCAACTCTTTTTTGTCAACTGAGCCATAACCAACAACGACTACCTCATCTAATTTTTGTGTATCCTCTTTCATAATGACCTGAAGTACATTTTTATTTTTCACGGCTTCTTCATGAAGAGAAAATCCAATATAAGAAATCTGGAGTACCGCATCGGAAGACACTACAATAGAGAAATGACCATTCAAATCAGACATAGTTCCATTTGCTTTACCCTTCTCTACAATATTTGCACCAATAATAGCTCCCCATCTCATCAACAACAGTACCTGTTACTGTCTTTCATCTTGATCAGACTTACTGCCTTTACTGATAGAATCACATCTTTTCCTACTATTTTATATCGTATATTCGAATTCTCAAATATATGATCTAATGTAGTGAACACATCTTTATCCTTTATATCAACAGATATTACTTGATTGATATCAACTAATTTACTATTATAAAAGAAGTGGAAATCAGTTTGACTTTCAATCAGTTCCAAAACTTCTTTTATAGATTGATCTGTCGCTTTAAAAGAAAGTGAGGTGCTTTGAGCATTTGTTGTCATAGCAAATGACATACTAATTGATAAACATACAAGAAATAAGGTCAACTTCATAATTCTTGATATTTTAGATACCAACCTGACAAACGCTGATTTATCTCCATCAAGTTGGAAATATAAATTATTCATCATATTTTTGTAATTGATTTAAGATTAAAAAATAAATTTCTTAGTCGGTTTAAAGACCTTCTATCAAATTGTTTCATATGGGAAGATGCTGGTAACATTTTCCCGTATGTTTTTTAGATAGACCAAGTCTACTTCTTGTTCTTTTATTCCATAGGCCCATATTATTTAATTGTTATACATTTTTCTTTATTTTCCTTTCCAAAGTATAACTCGAGTACGGTTAGTACCTTTGCTGTCATCTGTCTTCATATCTTCTATACGATAATCAATATTTGAAGATATTCTCAAATAGTCTAGTGTCTGAGATAGCAACCTATTATCTAAAATACCGGTTAAACAATAGCTTTTAATCTCCGCATCCTGAATCACAAATTCAACATTATAGTAATATGACAATTTTTTCAAAGCCTCAGGTAAAGGCGTATCCTTGAACATCAGTATGCCATCCATCCATGCGGTTTCATACATCGTGTTTATTTTCATCACAGAAATTTCTTCTTTATCCAAGTTGCAAATCGCTTTTTCGGATGGTAGTAACGTCCTATGACTCACATTCCCTGATTTATTCTTCACCTCGAGATTTACGGAGCCCGTCACTAAAGTAGTCGAAATTATATTCTCATCCCCATAAGCTTGTATATTAAACTCCGTGCCTAAAACTCTAACCCTATGCTGATCTCCTGAAGTACTGACAATAAAAGGTTGTTTTTCGTTGTGAGTGACTTTAAAATAGGCTTCTCCTGATAAATATACTTTTCTTTCTTTTTGGTCATAAGACATCGGATAGGATAAAACACTACCCGAATTTAGATAAACAACAGTACCATCCGGTAAATTAAAGCGTGTACGGACTCCCGCATTTGCCTGAAGTGTTATAATTTGAGGATCTCCAAATTCAGAATCAACCTTTCTATGGGAAAATAAGGTTGATAGCCCAATGATAGCAATTATACAAGCCGCAGCAGCAGAGAACCTCTTCAGCCAATATAACGGGTCCGTTTTGCTAATCGTTGTTCCAGCTTTTCGTAGGCAATCAATGGATTTCGGCTAGCGATCCGTTCCATCGCATTGTTCGCATAATATATACGGGCGGTCTGTAATAAGATCCTCTTATTATTTTCATCCGCTTCCAGCCAAGCTTCAATATAAGATTTTTCCTCATTAGAAGCTGTGTCCTTTATATACCGTAAAAGCATCATACCTTCCGGCTCTTGGAAATTAATATGTCTATTTTCAGTTTTCATTCTTATCTGTTTCTATAACTAAGACAATCCTGAAAGAACACACCCTTAATTAAAAGCAATTTTTTTCAACTTTCTCATTTTTAGCCCAAGGTGACCGCATCAATTTTTTTACGGAAGACCGTTAGACTTTTACTACTTACTTTCCATAGATATATACTTCATCAGTAAAGTAAGTAGTACTTCATCGGTAAAGTAAGTATATCTTGTGATAAGGATGTCCTAAAAGTGATATTTCGATGTGGTTACCCTGATTTTAACCTTGAATATCCAAGATAAAATATATCTTTGCTTACAGAAAAGAAAGGATGAAGAAGGTGCTATGGATGATTCTACTTTAATTGAACAAATACAATTAGGAAGTAAAAACGCTTTTAAACAGATGTTTATCAAATTTTATTCGCCACTATGCAATATGCTTCCCAATATGTTTCTGATGAGGATGCCGAAGAACTTATTCAGGAGCTAATGTTATTTATATGGGAAAACCGAAATTCCTTATTTGTAGAGATATCCCTAAAATCCTATCTTTTTATGGCTGTTAAGCATCGTTGCCTCAATGCGATCAAAAGGCAATTGTATCATGAGCGAGTACATAGCCTGATTTATGATAAGATTAAAGATCAATTTGAGAATCCTGATACCTATTTCGTAAACGAGCTTACAGAGAATATCACGAAAGCGATCGAAGAATTGCCTGAGAATTACCGGGAGACATTTAAACTTAGCCGATTCGGAGAGCAATCTAATCCCCAAATCGCAGAGGTCTTGGGGGTTTCTATCAAAACCGTGGAATACCGGATTACACAATCCTTGAAAATATTGCGGGTTAAATTGAAGGACTATTTACCTTTTATCATGTTCTTATTCGCATAAAAATAGAGAAAGAAATGCGCAATGTAGCATATCACAAGAGTACTCACGCAAGCGTTCGTGGGTAGTCATGTACGCTTGCATGAGTAGTCATGAATGTTAATGCGACTGCTTACGTAAATCAATAGGTTTTATCCTTATCTCACGTTCATAAGCTCCGGGGTACACTTTATAACTATCAAAAACCGCACGAGCCGTACATCCGACCCCGGTCGTCGCATAATCCAGATTGAACGTTATTCCATCTTGTTTCTGGAGCTGATAGGTATACATCGCTTTTGTCAGGTTATCCGTGGAATAAGGATACGCATTAAAATTGAAAAACTTATTCATTGAGAACTCTAACCCAAGCCCCTGTTCATCGGTCATGCGTACCCAACGGTTATCCGTACGGAGTCCGTAATCTTGCGGGATTAAGTAAGGTTCATACATATCATCCACCGTAGACCGGTAAATACCGATTTTATAGCCCGTCTTACGATCCGGATAATTCTCTTGAGGGCCACGCCCGTACCATTCTACTTGATTCAGACGTTCATCCAATGTGAGTGTCATACCAACACGAGGCAACCAGAGAGGAAGTTTTCCTTGCGGTAGTAAAGTATGCTGCAGAACAATTTGCCCATCACCCGCAATCATATAGGTATACATATTTTCAAAACCATTACTTTGAGCTCCCCAGATATACAAATCTTTTTTCTCCACGGCGCTATTGCCTGTCAAGCAAATTTCCCTAACACGGATCAAAGCTTTCCCTTCTATCAACTGAGCGTCCACAGAGATTGGATAATGATTGAGTTTATCAATCCCTGTTGAATAATATTCCGCTGCGATTTGCTGGCCATATCCCTCTTTCCAACTATAAGAACGAGCATTTCGGGAATTCCATTGGTCCTGCTCATTTGCCAATGGAGCCCTCCAAACATTCATCTTTAAAGGTTCTTTCAGCATTTCACTATTCTTATAGATCATGGAGATCAATGTCCCTTGCTTTTTATCAAAAACATATTTAAAATCCGTTCCGGAAATCAAGATTTGCCCCTTTTCTTGTTCTAATGATACCGGGGAAATGGATACCGTTTCAACCTCCTTCTCTCTATGCCAAGGAAGTTCCAATTGGTCCCAAGCTACCTCAAAGCCAGCCGGAGCCCAGCATTCCTTATTCCTTAATGTCGAACTGAACGTAATCCGATATTCTGCACCTGCTTGAATAACAGGTTTCTTAAATGGTATTTGAACTTTCGCCTTCGATAACGGGGCTACTCGCAAATCCAATTCACCTTCATCCAATACCGTACCATCCGCTTCCAAGAACCATTTCGTACGATAATAAGAACTATTCAAGAAATGACTTCTATTCCAAACCTCTATCCAACCATTTCCGGCATCAAGCCATGAGATTGAAATAGGTTGAACAGACTTCTTCATCTGCCACATCTCCGGTTGAACAGTACGATCCGGCCAGATACTCCCATAAGTACGGGCACCTATACCATAACTAAAGAATGATCCTAAGGTCGTTTCAGTCTCAAAGTCAAGCCATAAGGCAGCTTGTTCGGAAGAACAAGACTGATCTGGCGTAAAAGCGGTCGTAAAAATACCGACATTGTCCATCTGTGCGTCACAGATATAAACATCCGTTTCTTGGCCATGGATCTCCGCATTTCTACCGATATTCACGGGGAAAGGAAAATTCTTGATCGTACCGGATACCGCCTGTTCACCCACCTTTTTTTTGATCGATATAAACCGCCATCGCCTTGCCATCATATACACCCGATAATTGATGCCAATTATTCTCCCAATCCACCGGCAATTTCACACGTAAGATATGACGTTTATCCGTATATAAATAAAAATCCAGTGAATCTTCCCCCTGTTGCTGCAATCCAAACTGATAACTACCTTTTGTGATAAAAGATCCGCAGCTACTTATCAGTTTCCGAGGATAAACATCACAAGTTAAGGTTAACTGGTCACCCGTAATTTCCACATTCGACTGCCTATAGACCTCTACCCATTGATCGTGTCCGTTCAAATCCAGTACATTTCCCTTACTCTCTTTCACTAAACGGGCATTACCCATAATATAAGCGGGAGTTTGATAAGGGGATTTATCATTCAATAGACGGACTGGCTCCGTCAAACCCGGACTGACGAAATCCCAAATAGCCCCTCCCATCGTACGGGGATGCGCATAAATCACCCGCCAGTAATCGTCCAAACCGCCACCTCCATTTCCGGCGACAGACAAATATTCATCCATAAAGGACGGACGGATATCCGAGCTATCCGGACAAATACCTACTTGCATCTCTAATTCGATCGGAGTCGGGTAACGAGGACCTATAATCTCTTCCGCCGGATGAGCGAAAGCATTACCGCCATACATCCAATAACGTGTGTAATCATATTTCCGGCCTTCCTTGACAACCTCACCAATATTAAATCCCTCGCCGCTCTCATTTCCGGCACTCCAGAATAAGATACTCGGATGATTACGATCACGAAGAACCATCTGCCGAACTCTCTCCTTATACATCTCCGTAAACTCCGGCTTTTTTGAGACAAACTCGGTAGCATGAGCCTCTACACCCGCCTCATCTATAACGAAGAGCCCATACTCATCCGCCAGTTCCAGATATTTATTCACCGGTGGATAATGAGACGTTCGGACCGCATTGAAATTAAATTGCTTCAATATCTCAAAATCTTTTCGGATAATATCCTCGGTCATCGCATGGCCCATCTCCGGATGCTGCATATGGGAATTCTGGGCATTCACTTTTAAGAGTACTCCGTTTAAATAAAAAGCCTCTCCTCTAATTTCAGTCTCCTTAAAACCCATACGGGTTTCTATCGCATCGTGCTCCGCACCATCCATGGTTAGCAAGCTCATTTTTAGCGTATATAAATACGGAGTCTCAGAGGTCCATTTCTTTGGATTTTTTATCAACCGTGATAAATCCAACCTCTTCTTACCGATCGATTCGATCTTAAACGGATCGCTATTTAATTCCGTAACCAATTCCTTCCGGTCATCCCATAATTGAACTTCAATCGGTAATCTATCGAAACCTCTTCCGTGTACTTTTTAATGTCTACCTGCAGCTTCAAGTCCGCATCTGTATAAGTATCATCCAGATCAGTCACGACATACCAATCAAAAAGACGGACAGAGGGCGTCGCATAAAGCCAGACATCATCGAAGATGCCAGCTAAGCGCCAATAATCCTGTCCTTCCAGATAATAACCATCCGAATACTTCAAGACATGTATCGCTACAGTATTCTTTCCCGGCTTCAGATATTTCGTGATATTATATTCCGCAGGTTCTTGTGCTCCCTCATTATAGCCGATTGCCTGTCCGTTCACCCAAACAAACGAAGCGGACGCCACCTTTTCCAAACGAAGAAATACTTGATCGTTTTCCCACGATGCCGGAAGCGTAAAAGTCTTCCGATAAGCCCCAGTCGGATTATATTCCTTCGGTACAAACGGGGGATTCGCTTTAAAAGGCGCATGCACATTACGAAACAACTTATCGCCATATCCCTGCATCTCCCAATTAGAAGGAACCGGGATCAAAGACCATGCCTTATCATTAAAGTTCTCCTTATAAAAATCAGAAGGGATACCTTCCGGCGTATCACTAAAGAAGAATTTCCAATCCCCGTTTAGGGAAATATGCTTCTCGGGTATATGATACGCCCGTCCCTCCTCTTGATTCCATCCAAAGACCGATGTGTTTTCTATATAATCAGATAGATGGTCCAAGTATTTTTTTTGTTGGGCTGATAAAAAGCAGGATGCTGCCAGAAGGCAACATCCTACGATAACGGATTTTCTCATACGCTACTTAATTAAAAGTGTATTCACTGAATTGGCTTTTAATACAGGTGAATATATTGAATTGTTAACCTTAAAACTTACCGGTTTATCCGTTGTTCCAGAGTTTCCCGCCACAATAACAACGCTATTATCCCGATTCACGAAAGCCAATACATCTTTATACGCACCATCCGTCACTAATCTTTTCGCACCCGGTTGTACATAATGACTTACATGTTTCATTATATAGTATTCCGGGGTATACGAGAAGTCTTACCGTCTTCACTTACCACCACCAAGGAATTCTGAGCCCATCCCCAACGGCTGATACCTCCTTGCTTTAAGGATGTATTCCAATAAGTATAAGACAGACACGCCATGACTCAAATAATGTTTCATCAAATCCCAAGAATGAACAGCACCATTCCAGTCATTCTTACCATTTCCACATTCTTGCTCCGTTTGTAGGAACTTCAAGTGCGGATATTTACGAGCGGCTATCGGCAGGGCATCTTTCCAGCCCACTGGAATCCGATGGCTTTCACATAACGCTTGCAATCCGGATCTTGCATAATGGAATCAATCATCGCCTCACGGGGACGCTCCACCGTTCCATACATCATCTCTACCCCTTTCTCTGCCATAGCTGGGCCAAGATATTTCCCCATAAAGGTAGCCAATCCACCCAAAGTCCAGCAACAGCTTGGGTAGGGCTGGTCAGAGTTAAACTCGTTCTGAGGCATCACTCCAAATATATCAATACCCTCCTGCCGGTAGGCATCTATGAACTTCGAGAAATAAAGCGCATAAGCCTTGAAATAGGCATCTTTCTGAATGAAAGCGTCCGCACCCTCAAATGCTTGGCGGTCCTCGGGCAGCTCGTTATCAACTACCCTGAACATAAAGGTTTCTTCTCCCGTCTGTCTTTTCTTCAGCCGCTTAGCTAATGCGGTCGTTGATCGGGAAGCGTAGTGCTTATTCCACTTCATCCACGAGGGAGGACACCAAGGTGAGGCCCAAATCTTGATGTTCGGATTGTAACGCTGGGCACCTTGAATAAATGGGATCAAGGTAGCCCGGTCGTGATCGATCGAGAAATTCTTCATTTCAAAGTCTCCTTCTGTCTCATTATACGAATACCAGTCTATGGCGAAATCATTCGCCGCTACCGGCATCCGGCAAATCGTAAAATTCGCACCTACACCCGGGGCGAACATCTCTTTTAAGATACTCTCACGTACGGTTTCATCTAGCAGAGAGAGAGAAGTCCATCCCAACTCATTGAAACAAGTACCAAACCCATCAATCGTTTGAGCGGTCTTTGTTACGTCTACAACCACATCCGGCTCTGAAGTTTCAGATACCGCTACCACTTCGGGTTGTGTAACCCATGGGGACTCAAATGTCGTACTTACCCACTCCGCTTGAGGAGCCGTCTTGCATGAACAGCAGATACAGCTAAACGCTAGTATTAATAAAAAATGTGTTTCATAGATATTTATTTAAATTCATTCCTTAATTACCAACCTGCATTCTGTTTCAAATTCGGATTCACATTAATTTCCGTATCCGGGAATGGTAATAACCAATTACGTTCCTTAAAACCCGCATCCGGGAAATCGAAATAGGTTCCATCACCTCTAGGGATCTTCTTACCTTGATCAGCCAGCACTTTATCCGCATCTCCCCAACGGATCAAATCTTGATAACGTACAAACTCAAACGCAAGTTCCAAACGTCTCTCTAGCTTAATGTCCTCAAATAACTTATCGCCTCTGGAGGTCAAATCCGGCATTTGCGCCCTAGCACGAACTTGATTGATGTAACTTAAAGCCTTTGTGTCATCCGGGCTCGACTTACGATTATAAGCCTCCGCTGCCATCAAAAGGACATCCGCATAACGAGTAATACGGTAGTTCATCCCGCTAATGGTATGATACTCCTCGCCCGGGGTCTCATCGACAAAAGCGCCATGCTTGATACGTACATACCCTTCCGTTCCATAGGGTAAATTACCTTCCGAATCACGGAAAGAGCCTCCGAATTCCGAAATCAAATCTTGCTCACTGATTACAGTACCTTTCCTGCGCACTACATCACCCGCCGCAACAAAAGCGTCATATAATTCAGCTCTCGGGCCGCACCAGCCCCAACCGGTTTCCGTGATACCGCTCGTCCCTGCTGTAAACCATGGCGTACGAGGACCACAATAGGCCACAACCGTATTTCCTTCCGTTATCGTTGACAACTCATCCGCATAAGACACCTCAAAAATAGATTCCTTCCCAAACTCGGTAGATTTACGGGTTAACATCGAAAAGTCTGGATTCAAGGCATATTCATTGCTATTGATCACCTCATCGAACACAACTGCGGCCTCATCATATTTTTTCTGATAAAGATACGCTTTTCCTAACCAAGATTGAGCGGTACCCTTGGAAATATTTCCTTTTTCGCCGCCGATAACTGACTTTTTAAAGGTAAATCGGGGATAGCCTCCTGTAAATCCTTCTCAATTTGTCCCCAAAGCTCTTCTAGCGTAGAATTGGGCTGCGCATAATTATCCGGATCAAGAGGTTCCGTTACCAAAGGAGCTGTTCCCCAAAGAGTCACTAACTCAAAATAAGCATAGGCACGGAAAGTCTTGGCCTCCGCGATCGCCATCTTTTTCACTTCCGATTCCGGAGCCACTTTGTTAATCAATAAGTTCGCAGTATAGATGATCTGGTAATATTTCGTGAACATCGCACGAAGTATCGTATTACTCGATCCGAACCGAAACTCGTCCAATTCCTCACCTTGGTTATTATCTCCACGACCGCCACCACCGGCCATGGCGTCATCCGAAAGAAGATTCTTGAACTGGAACGTATTCAAATCACTGCTTTGCATCTTATTGTAAATAGCATATAAAGCCTCTGTAACCTCTGCGTCCGTCTTATAAAAAGACTCCTGCGTCGTTACCCCTCTTTGTTCCGTATCCAGAAAATCCGAGCAACTAGCCGTACACAACGTAAATGCCAACGATAATATTCCGTATTTAATGATTCCTGTATTCATAATCCATGCATAATTAGTAGTTAGAAATTAAGAGATAATCCGAATAAAACCTTCTTAGATATCGGGAAGAATCCACGATCTATACCGATGCTATTATTATCGGAGCTAGATGCCTCCGGGTCCATACCCGGATAATTCGTAAATGTGAAAAAGTCATCCAAAGACGCATAGATACGTGTATGCCCGATATGCAACTTATTTGTCACGAGAGCCGGTAATGAGTAACCTAATTGTATTTGCTTGATTTTCATAAAAGAGCCGTTAAATAACATCTGGTCACTATTCCAGTACTTAGCGTCTACGGTTGCGGACGGGCGTGAGGCGTTCGGATTCTCCGGAGTCCAACGATCGGTGTAGAACAAAGACAGCTTGTTTGTCGCCGGACGGTCCGTACGGATAATACCCATCAAGATATCGTTTCCTGCTTGTCCCTGTATGAACATCGTAAAGTCAAACCCCTTATATTCCATATTCAAGGTAGCTCCGTAGGTAATATCTGGAATAGCACTACCGATATACGTAAAATCATTCGCATTCACCGTTCCATCGCCATTTACGTCCACAAAGTTCACGTTTCCTGTTGCCGGATCTATACCATCCGTCTTATATCCCCGGAAATACCAAACCGGAAGGCCTTTCTCGAACGCCGTGGCAGAAGACCATTTGTTTACGGAAGCACCATTCAGGCGACTGATTGTTGGGTCTAAGTAAGTCACCTCATTTTTCAAGGTAGATAAGTTCGCCGCAATACTATACTTAAAATCACCGATATGATCACGCCAAGTCAACTCAAAATCAAATCCCTTATTCACCACGTTTCCACCATTGATCGGGGAAGCGCTATTACCGGCTTCTAGTGGAGGCGTATTTGTCGTAATCAGATCTTTCGTAGTCTTATGATAGTAGTCCATCGTAAACCCTAGACGATCGGCCAAGAAGCGTAGATCGATACCAAAGTCTAACTGCTCACTGGTTTCCCATGTCAATTTATTATTACCCAATACGGAAGGAGAAGAAGCGGTCGCATATGTACCATCCGCCAAAGGATACAAGGTAGAAGCATTCATGCTTGACCAAGTCAGATAATTGGTTACAGAACCGGATGACACGACATTAGACGCATAACTGTATTTACCAAGGTTCGACAAACTACCATTTGTCCCCAACTACCACGAATCTTAGCGTAAGAGAACCCATTCAGTCCGGAAAGAAATCCTCGTTACTGATCACCCAACCGCTGATAAAGCAGGGAACGTACCCCAACGATTATCCTTCGGAAGGATAGAAAGACCGGCAGCGTCCCGGCGAACCGTCGCTTGGAATAAATATTTATTCTCATAATCATAATTGATTCGGGCAAAATAGGAAAGCTTCGTATCAGTCAAGGTGGTTCCACCTACCTTTGAATTCGCCTGCGTAGAGATATAATCCAGATCGGCATACGAATCTTGGTCTTTGATCAATGGATAACCAGAAGCCGTAACCGTCTTATAGTCCCTGCGGGAGACTGCGGTTCCTGCCATGAGGGTAAAGTTATGCTTATTGAAGCTCTTTACATAAGAAGCATAATTTTCCCATTGCCAATAGGTCATGGTAGCGTCTGACTCGCTAACTGAGGCGAACGCATTCATCATCTCGCCGCTATAATAGTATTCCGGCTTATAGTTGTGTACGTTTTTAGAGAAATAATTAATACCTAGCTTTGAGGTAAAAGTAAGTCCCTCTAACGGAGTGATATCCATATAAGCATTACCCATCAATGACGTAATCGTAGTAGCAGTTTGAGACTGCCCCTTCTGTACGAACGGATTAATCGTCTCTCCGTTTACATATTTAGAGATTCCGTAATAATTACCATTCTCCGATTGCATCACCGGCTTCCCGGCATCGATCAATTCCTGCACACGGTAGGAACCTCGCCTACATATTCTACCGGTGTCAGCGGGTCTAGCAAAATAGCGTTAGAGATCACGCCACGAGACTCGTCATTCTCGTTGATCGAATGCTGTACGGATCGGTTGATCTGGACACTACTACCTACCTTCAACCATTTGTTCACCTTCTGGCTTCCGTTAAACATCCCGGAATATCTTTTATAGTTATCATCGTCACCTTTTACGATACCATCTTGATTCAAGAAAGATAATGACATTAAATAAGTAGACTTTTCATTTCCTCCCGAGATTGACAAATTATGCTTTTGCATCGGAGCCGCCTCAAAGGTCTCTTTCACCCAATCCGTATCGGTACCGTCCCATTGAATACCCGGAATAGCGCCGGATTCATCCATGTAAGATATGTATTGCTCCGCATTCATGACTTTCGGAGTCTTGCCCAAGCTCTGAATCGTATATTGGAAATCGTAAGTCACTTGAGTCTTACCAGCCGAACCATTTTTCGTGGTAATCAAAACGACGCCATTACCACCTTCCGCACCGTAGATAGCAGCAGATGCTCCATCTTTCAAAACCTCCATACTAGCGATATTACTAGGTTCCAAACCACTAATATCATCCGTACGCAAACCATCGACAATATATAAAGGGTCCGAGTTACCATTAGAGCTATAACCACGTATACGGATTTCATACTGGAACCCGGAGCACCGGAAGAAGACAATACCTGTACACCGGAAGTCTTTCCTTGCAAAGCTTGCTCCGGTCGTGTATTAGCGCTATTCATCATATCCTCGGCTTACGGATGAGATCGCTCCCGTCACCACACTCTTTTTCTGGATACCATAACCTACTACGACTACCTCATCCAACGCTTTCGTATCCTCCGCCAATTTTATCTGAAAGGAGCTTTGGCCTTTTACCACTATCTCCTTAGGAGAATAACCGATATAAGAGATTAACAATGTAGCGTTATCCGGAACCTCCAGTGAAAATTTACCATCCATATCTGTAATCGTTCCGTTCGTAGTGCCTTTCTCTACGACATTCGCTCCAATCACCGGAATCCCGGTACCATCCACGACAACGCCGCTTACCCGTCTTCCTTGCTGGACGATCATGACATCGGATGTCTTATTCAAGACAATCTGCCGGTCACTTATCACATAATTCACATCACTCTTTTTAAAGAGATTATCCAAGATAGTTGTTATTTCTTTCCCGTCTACAGAGATATCAACTTTTCGGTCTACATCTACCGATTTCTTATTATACAGAAAACGGTATTCTGTTTTCGATTCAATCTCATTCAAGACATCTTCTACTGATACATTTTTTAGATCTAATGAAAGTGTAGTCATTTGCGAATAGCCGGTAGAAGCAATAACTTGCATTACACTACAGATCAGTAATAACAGGCATATTCTCATAATACAAAAGATTTTAGAGGTAATTAACCGCCGTTTAATTTCATCAAGTGAAACTGATTTCATAATTTTGCTGTGTTTAGTTAGAAAATAAGGTTATAAAAATTTTACGACTAAGCTTTATAAAAGGGGAGGTGTACGAGACCTTCCCTTTTTTAGCCTAATTTCGTGTCATGATATAATTTCTCCACTCTTTTTTATTCCATAGGCAACATCTATTTAATGGTTAACAAATAAAATCCTTTCACATATATAAGACGTCTCAACTCAAGAGATCCACATACAATATGTGTATTTTTCTCACTTTTTTGTTTTGTATACCTCTATTTTTGTTTTCGGTTAGTGATTATCGGTACCCCGCTCCCGATTTGAATATTTATATTGGATAGGGCCGTCAATCGTAAGAGACGCAATATCTCGTCCAGAGATTCCTGTTGGAAGGTAGCCCGATAGGGCTGATGAGCTATAGCGGTATCTTTTAAAACGATATCCACATTAAAGGTCTGCCCGATTTTCTTGAATACATATTCTAAAGGATCATTCCGGAAAACCAGGGCACCATCTTTCCACGCATACCATTTATAGGGATCGATCTGCTCGATCCGACAGGAAGAAGTATTAACGTTGTATCCCATCCGTTCACCGGATACCAAGGAAAAGACTCGTTGTTTCCCCAGAGAGACATTTACTTTTCCAATCGCCATCGTCACGGCCACGATTGAATCGTTCCGATAAGCCTCCACATTGAAAGCAGTTCCCACAGCAGAGACCTCTACCCCATCGGTTTGAACAATGAATGGATGCTCCGGATCTGATTCCACCTCGAAATAAGCCTCTCCGGAAAGTTCTACTTGTCGCTTATCCCAATCAAACACAGTCGGATATTTCAAAGAGCTTCCAGCATTCAGCCATACCAAGGAACCGTCTGGTAAATTCACCCGGGAATGGGTACCATAAGGAGCAAAGACCTCTTGATAAGCGACTTGGGAGTATTCCGTACGCTGATTGGAAATAAACAAATAGGAAGAAAAAACAACTAAGGCAACAGAAGTATCGCCGCCGCATATTGCCAATAACGGATAAATCTCGATTCATACCATTTTACGGGAGTAATCCGACTCATCATTTTTCATTGGCACTAGCTACTTGAATCGTATCAGCCCGAAAGCGGGATGGGAAACCTGCAT
>ENA-OQIC01000626-OQIC01000626.1-human-gut-metagenome-genome-assembly--contig:-NODE-626-length-14925-cov-2.511961_pt1 | contig 14925 bp, 18 predicted proteins | sample MGYA00242572_ERZ504736 | MGnify/ENA primary metagenome ERZ504736 (study PRJEB26092, sample SAMD00036201) | human gut metagenome | host: Homo sapiens | study: EMG produced TPA metagenomics assembly of... | reverse complement strand
TGTCAAGGAAAACATGCCCGGAGTTCCTGTTATTCTGCTGACTGCCAATGACACCGATCTGGACATCGTAGACGGACTGGAGAGGGGCGCTGATGATTACATTACCAAGCCTTTTCTCTTTCGGTTTTGCGGGCAAGGGTGAATACCCAACTGCGAAAGCAAGCGTCAAACCATAAAAATGCGCCGTTCCATATGGATCTATTTCACTTTGACTTTGAGGCTATGACCTTTTATGTGGGAGATTCAAAAGTGGAATTGAGTAAAACAGAACAAAAATTACTGCGTCTGCTTGTTGAAAATCGTGGTCGAACCATGACCCGTGGAGACCTTGTCGACCGGATCTGGACAGATGGCGCAGAATATGTGGATGAAAATGCTTTGTCCGTTACAATCAAGCGTCTGAGGGATAAGCTTGGTGCACAAAAGTACATTAAAACCGTCTATGGAATCGGTTATAGCTGGGTGATAAAAGATGAATAAAACCGGCATTGTGATCATACTGCTGTGTTTTCTGGCGGCGGCAGCTGTTGTATTATGGGAGCGGAGAAAGGCCAGAAAAACGATGGAAGAAATCGAAAGGATGCTGGACGCTGCCATGACCGGTTCCTTTTCTGAAACCAATTTTGATGAAAGCCAGCTGTCTGCATTGGAAACGAAGTTTGCGCACTATCTTTCCGCCGCAGAAGCATCTTATCGAAATGTAGCGCAGGAAAAAGACAAAATCAAAACCTTGATTGCGGACATCTCCCACCAGACAAAAACGCCGATTGCAAACCTGCTGTTATACAGCGAGCTTTTGATGGAGGAAACTCTGCCTGCATCAACGAAGGCAAATGTGGAGGCATTGTACAAACAATCGGAAAAGCTGCGATTTTTGATCGATTCTCTCGTAAAGCTTTCCAGACTGGAAAATGGGATCATTTCACTCTCCCCTCAGCAAGCAGCGCTGCAGCCGCTGCTTGAAAGCGTAGTAGAACAATATGCCGCCAAGGCTTCTGAAAAAGGATTGTCTTTGCAACTGCAAGATACCAATGCTTTTGCTGTATTCGACTTCAAATGGACAGCGGAAGCGCTGGCTAATATCGTAGACAATGCCATCAAATATACAGAGCATGGCACAATCAGGATTTCTGCTGTAAGCTATGAACTGTTTGAAAGGATCGATATATCGGATACTGGCACAGGCATTTCGGAAAGTGAGCAAGCGAAGATATTTGCTCGCTTTTACCGCTCAAATAGTGTGCAGAAACAAGAAGGGTCGGCATTGGCTTATACCTTGCCCGACAGATCATATCCGGAGAGGGCGGTTATATCAAGGTTGCTTCCGTTCCGGGAAAAGGAAGTACGTTTTCCATATTTCTGCCGAAATAACAACAATTCTATCAAAACTGTTAGATTTCATTTTCCGCCGGAAAGAATGTGGAAAGATTCCTATGCGATAATCTGTATGTATCAAAGGACCATTTCCTTTCATACATACAGATTTTTTCATGGAGGTACTCATTTATGGAAGTTTTACAGGCAAAAAACCTGAGAAAGATTTATGGCTCCGGCAATAACGCAGTTCATGCGTTGGATGGAGTTGATTTAAGTGTAAAGAAGGGCGAATTTGTTGCAATTGTCGGCACATCCGGCTCCGGCAAATCCACGCTGCTGCACATGCTGGGCGGGCTGGATCGCCCTACAAGTGGCACGGTCATGGTGGACGGACAGGATATTTTCTCCCTGAGGGAGGAAGCGCTGACCATCTTCCGCCGCAGGAAAATCGGCTTTGTGTTCCAAGCATATAATCTTGTTCCGGTGCTGAATGTGTATGAAAATATTGTTCTACCCATTGAGCTGGACGGTGGCAAGGTCAATAAGGATTTCGTACAGCAGATTGTACAGACACTTGGGCTGGATGATCGTCTGGATGCGCTGCCCAATCAGCTCTCAGGCGGTCAACAGCAGCGAGTAGCCATTGCCCGTGCGCTGGCGGCAGCACCCGCTATCATTCTGGCAGATGAACCCACCGGCAATCTGGATTCCAAAACCAGCCAGGATGTATTGAGCCTTTTGAAAGTCACCAGTCAAAAGTTCGCCCAGACAATCGTAATGATCACTCACAACGAAGAAATTGCGCAGATGGCAGACCGCATTATCCGTATCGAAGATGGTCGGATCGTCTCCCAGAACTAACGGGAGGTGGCTACGATGAATGTCAAAAATCGAAAATGTATTCGAAAACTCAGCTTAAAATCTCTTTATGCGAACCGTCGTCGCAATCTGATCGCCATTTTTGCCATTGCGCTGACAACGCTGCTATTTACGTCCATGTTCACCATTGTCTTGTCGTTGAACGCCAGTTATGAAACCTACCAGTTTCGGCAGGTAGGCGGCTATGCGCATGGCACCTTTAAGGATGTTTCCCCCGAGCAGGCGGAACGCATCGCTGCCCACCCAAAGGTAAAGGCTACGGGGGCACGGAAGGTAATCGGTATCACTGCGGAGGGGGTCTTTGCCAAAATACCGGCAGAGATCAGCTACATGGATGCCAACTGCACTAAATGGAGCTATGCCACCCCTACTACCGGACGGATGCCCGAAAGCGGCAAAGAGGTAGCCATGGATACGGCAGCGTTGCAGCTGCTTGGCGTAACGCCGGAGCTGGGCGCCGAGGTCACGGTTTCCTATTCCATTACGGACAAGGATCAAACCGCCTTTACTGTAACAGATACCTTTACGCTGGTGGGCTATTGGGACTATGATGAACTAATGCCTGTTCATTACATCAACATCAGCCGTGATTACGCAGATGACATCGAAGCGCAGGCAGTGAAAACAGGTTTACAGCCTTTCCGCACCGCTTTGAATGTCATGCTGACCTCCGGCACAAACATTCAAGGGCAGATGGAGCAGGTGGATACCGATCTTGCTACACATGGGACAGCTATACTGATCCCAACAGCGTCCGGATCGGCGTCAACTGGGGATATACCTCATCCCAGCTGGAATCGCAGCTCGATCCAGAGCTGATGATCGCCATAGCAGCTTTTTTGCTGCTGGTGATTTTCACGGGGTATCTTATCATCTATAACATTTTTCAGATCTCTGTTGCGGGGGATATCCGGTTTTACGGACTTCTGAAAACCATTGGCACAACGCCCCGGCAGCTCAAACGCATCATTCGCCAGCAGGCACTTCTGCTTTGTCTGATCGGCATTCCGGCGGGGCTGCTGCTGGGCTACGGCATCGGCGCTGTTTTGATGCCTGTTGTCTTGCACTCCATCCAGTTGAATACAGGCATCACCACCATCAGCACTTCGCCTGTGATCTTCCTTGGTTCTATGCTGTTCGCCTTGTTGACGGTGCTTTTGTCCTGTTCCAAGCCCGGAAAAATGGCAGCCAAGGTCTCTCCGGTGGAGGCTACCAAATATACGGATGTGATGCAGACCAAGAAAAAACGGCGCAGCATCCGAGGAGCAAAGCTCCATCAGATGGCCTTTGCAATCTGGGACGAAACAAGAAAAAGACGGTACTGGTGGTGTTGTCTCTGGCACTGTCGGTGACACTGTTCAATGCGCTGTGTGCCTTTGTGGGCGGCTTCAGCATGGAGAAGTATGTATCCGCCATGACCTGCGCCGATTTTATCGTCAGCACTCCCGACTATTTTCGTTATAACCCAGCAGATGAATTCATCACGCCGGAACAGATCGGAGAGATCGCAGCAAACACAAAGGCCAGTCTTTCCGGCACGGGATATGCTGTGCGAAAACCCGCATATCTGTGGATGACGGAGGATGCTCTGCGGCAGGACTATGCAAGGTACGAAAGCGCCGAGCAGTTGGACAGCCATATGAGCCGCATGGAGCACCGGGGCAATATGGTGATGGGAGATACCAGAATCGAGGCTCTGGATAACAGTCTGTTTGACAAGCTGCAAGTGCTCGACGGAGATATTTCTCCTATGCTGGAGCCGGACAATAACGCCATTGCCATTGCGGTTTCCTTAGATGACTACGGTAATCTGCTCAATCCTGAATACTACCCCAAGGTGGGAGACACGATCACGGCTACCTATGCGATGATGTGAAATATATCGACAGCCGCACTGGAGAACTCCGCACCGAAGATACACCGGAGGAGTACCGTCAGAAAAAACTGTATGGAGCCAGAGATGTAGAGTACACGGTCTGCGCCTTGGTAGAACTTCCGAATTCCATGAGTTATCGTTATAGCGGCGTTGGCTATGATGCAGTTTTGTCTGTGGACACCGCACAGAGGGACAGCGGTGGTGCAGCCATTCCGATGCTCTACCTGTTCGACACAGCGGACGAAGCGGACGAGGCCGAAGCAGAGCAATATCTATCGAAGCTCACTGCCGGTGAGTTTTCGCCCTTGATGTATGAAAGCAAGGCCACGGCTCGCTCTGAATTTGCTCAGTTCCGGCAGATGTTCCTTCTGATAGGTGGTATCCTCTGTGCTATCATCGGGCTGGTGGGACTCTTAAATTTCTTCAACGCCATGATGACCGGTATTCTTTCCCGCCGCCGTGAATTTGCTGTGCTTCAGGCTGTAGGAATGACGAACCGGCAGCTCAAAACCATGCTGATCTACGAGGGATTGTTTTACGCAATGTCCTCCGTAGCAGTGGCCTTTATTCTGTCGCTGGCGGTGGGACCTCTTGCAGGAAAAATGCTGGGCAGTATGTTCTGGTTCTTTGAGTATCAATTCACCATTCTGCCTGTCCTGCTGACAATTCCGGTATTTCTTCTGCTGGGGTGGCTGATTCCTTGCATGATGTATGACAACGCAGCGAAATGCAGCGTTGTAGAGCAATTAAGGGATGCTCAATGATTCTCCGCCTGCGGCGGGTCGCCTCAGCGACATAATTCTATACATCAGCACAAAATGGCGGGATTTCCCGCCATTTTTTATATTTGTTCTTTTTCGTATAATTTCTTGATTTTTTCCGCTACCTGCTGCAGTTTCTGAGCACGATGACCGAAGATTCTCAATGCCAGATCTCCGGTTGTGAGACGGGTAACTCCGCCATCTATTTCTGAATCTTCGTCAAGGATCTGCCAGATTTTTCCTGAAGTTCCAGATTGATTGTTGAATCTGCCGTTTTGACAGTTCCGGATTCCTGACTGCAACTTTCACCATCTCTGCTGCAGATCTTAGAAAGAAACAGGTTTGCCATATGTGTGTAACCCTCGTACATTCCGATTCCTTCCATGGGCATTTTGTCCGGTTCGTAGCTGGTATTATCACGATAAATCAGTTTGTCTCCTCTGTACAACAGGACTTTTGAGGAGAATCTGCGGTACTGAAAACGTTCGTCATGAGCGTTTCGACCACAGGAGATGATCTCCAGCAGGAATAAACGGGAGGTTTCGTCTTCCAGATGGATAGTCATCTTGCTGTCAAAGGCTGACTGTGCGAAAGGAATCACCGGCTGTGGATAGTAATATAATGTGGCGTTTTTGTCTACCTGCACTTCAATGGTTCGGGCGGCTGAGCTTCGTCCATTTTGTGGATTTTCTCAAAGGACTGGGACAGGACTTCCAGGTCTGCGCCTTCCTTTACATGATAGGAAAATTCCTGGGAATCGCCTGCCATAATTCCTGCGGAAGCACAGAGCGGCATGATCTGGATCCCACCGTTTTCTTTTTCGAAAGGCATCATGATCTTGTATGGTGCTGTAAAAGACAGATCTTCCAGAATAGTCCTTCCGTCTTTTAAGGCTGCGCAGGCGCTGATGCGGGATATTTTTCCGAATTTGTTATCCATAGGCATTTTCCTTTACATTCCTTCCAGGAGTACGTTTTTCTTGATCCACTCTACCACTTTATCTACGTTCTCATCTCCGCGGATATTTGTAAACTGGAATGGTCTGTCACCACGCATTTTTTGGAATCTCTTTCCATTACTTCAAGACTTGCACCTACATATGGAGCCAAGTCTATCTTATTAATTACAAGAAGATCAGAACGTGTGATTCCAGGACCGCCTTTACGCGGAATCTTATCTCCTTCTGCTACATCAATGACGAAGATGGTTGCATCTACCAGCTCCGGACTGAATGTTGCAGACAGGTTATCTCCGCCGCTTTCGATAAAAAGAAGTTCAATATCAGGGAAGCGTTCCATCATCTCATCTACTGCTTCCAGATTCATGGAAGCGTCTTCACGTATGGCTGTGTGAGGGCATCCGCCTGTCTCTACACCAATGATCCTCTCTACAGGAAGAACGCTGTTCTTTGCAAGGAACTGGGCGTCTTCTTTTGTGTAGATATCATTTGTGATGACACCAATGCTGTAATCCTTTGCCATCTTTCTTGACAGTGCTTCAATAAGTGCTGTTTTTCCGGAACCCACAGGTCCGGCAACTCCGATTTTTACGTATGACATAACCGATTTCCTCTTTTCTACTTTACTTGTTGATAGCTTCTTATAATCTGTTTACTGACTTTCCACATATTATTTTTGAAGATTTCATATTATACACATGATTCTGTTTCTATCCACGCTTGAACCTGGAATAACCTAATACCAAATTCAAACTAAGACATATATAGCCTGGAATACAACTTCTCATGCTGGATTCCTCTGATATCAAATCCAGGTGCAGAGAGACATAAGTCCTCCTCGCTTCTGTTCATGACATCCTTTAATATCTCATCAAATTCCCCATAGCATCCGCTCAGAAGCTGCTGCCCGGATGTCTGGCTGAGGGGGATTGTTTTTACGCAGTTGGTGACGATTGCAGATGTCTGGGCATATAGATAATGTGTCAGCGCCTCTTCCAGAGGAATCTGCATTTCTGCACAGAAAACTCCGTAAATACAGCAATGATTTACTGCTTTTCCCTTTCTTGCATCCAGATATTCTCTGAAAATCCCTGTTTCGCTGATGGAAAGTCCAAGCTTTTCAATGGTCTTGGCAAAACGGGAACCCATTTTTCTGGCAGCTTCTCTCTGTTCCATAGGAATTCTGGATGCTTCCAGAAGTTCTTCCAAGTACAGAAGTTCCTGCAGGTCTTTTTTCTCTGCAGCTTCGTATGCAAGTCTGGCTGCCAGAAGTTCTGTATACGCAAGATTCCATTTGATTTTGTGAGTGATGTACTCTCTGGCTGTGTCTACATTATGGACAATTCCACGCTGAATATAAGTCTCAAGTCCCTGGGAGTGGGAATATCCTCCGATAGGGAACAGCGCATCATTTACCTGTAGAAGATAGAACTGTTTTTCTGACATGAAGAACCTCCGTTGTTATTAATGATGATGATTATGAATACTTGCAGAAATTCTCTTGTCAAAGTCCAGCTTCAACACTTCTTTCTCTGCCTGAACTCCATGGATTTTCTGAAGCATAACAAGCATTGGCTCATTATAGATCGTGATAAACGTATCATTCTCTCCCCAGAAAAGCGGTGCGTGTCTGTTTCCGATTTCATAGCAGACCTTTGCAGACATTTTCTCATGTCCGGGAGTCAGAGAAACACGGATAACTTCGCATGGCGGTGTGTTTACCACTACAAGCTTCTCATTATCTGCATAGATCACATCATCCTGATACAGACCTCTGGCGAGAATGGAATCGTCCATGCGGATTCCCACTTCTGTTCCTTTGTCTGTTGTTTTTTATGTATTTTCTTGAATGCTTCGTGCCATTCAATATCTACATATTCTATTGTTTTCCTGTAGTATCAAAATCATGAAGCTTTCCCAAAACCTGTTCACACAGCATTATTTTCGACCTCCTGAATCTTACCAAATCTGAAGCAACATCATAACTCCAGGAACCCATGCAGTTACGATTCCTTCAAATACCAGAAGATATGGAACGAATTTTCCCAGTTTCTTTCCGCAGATGTCTTCTACGAAAGCAGTTCCCCAGAGAATTGCCCACAGATACCAGATTGCTGCCCAACGCAGATCCGGTGTGATTCCCAGTGCAGCGCTTCCTGTAAATCCCTCGATTGTACCGAAGATCACCGCATTGATGGCTACAAAAGTAGAAAACCATGCAAATGGAATCGGGCTTGCTTTCAGGAATTTACTCAGGGCTACGAAAAGATAGGTAAAGCAGAACAGTAATCCTGTTCCTGCTGCATAATAATTGCCCTGCACCAGATTGACAAAGTTAATAAATAAAGAAAGGCCGCCTGTAAAGATGTTCATAATGGCGGTTGATTTTCCGTCTACATTGTATAAAGAACACATACCGTTGTTGATCAGTACGATTCCTACGAATAAAAGACAAACTCCTAACATAATATTCTCTCCTCTCCTGTTTCTTCAGTATATTTTTCTGTTAAATCTGACAGGACTGTCATTATATTGTTTGGTAAGTTCTTATAAAAGTTCTCACAAAACTCCATAAATAACAGTCCTGCGAATATCATTTTTATGATCAGATAACCAGAATGTAATGGTTTAAAGTTGTTTAGAACAGACTGTAAAGCTGTGTCAGTGGAAGCTTCTCTGCCGGTTTGGAAGTGATCTCTTCGCCGTCAACAGTAACCTTATATGTCTCCGGATCTACTGTCAGTTCCGGTGTTCTGTCGTTAAATACCATATCTTTTTTGCTGATATTTCTGCATCCCTTTACAGGTACTACAGTTTTCTCAAGACCGTATTTCTCTTTTACATTCTCATCCATGGCAGCCTGGGATACAAAGGTCAGGCAGGCTTCGTTCTTAGCTTTTCCATGAGCTGCAAACATTGGCTGATAGAGAACCGGCTGTGTAGTCGGAATGGATGCATTTGCATCGCCCATCTTAGATGCAATGATCATACCGCCTTTGATGATAATATCCGGTTTTGCACCAAAGAATACAGGATTCCAGAGAACGAGGTCTGCGAATTTACCTTCTTCCACAGAGCCCACATACTGGGAAATACCGTGTGTGATTGCCGGGTTGATGGTATATTTGGAGATATAACGTTTTACACGGAAGTTGTCATTGTCATGTCCTGCATCTTCCGGAAGTGCACCTCTCTCATCTTTCATCTTGCTTGCTGTCTGCCAGGTACGTGTGATAACCTCACCTACACGTCCCATAGCCTGAGAGTCAGAGCTCATCATACTGAAGATACCCATATCATGAAGAACATCCTCTGCTGCGATTGTCTCAGGACGGATTCGGGAATCTGCAAATGCAACATCTTCCGGAATTCTCTTGTCAAGGTGATGGCAAACCATCAGCATATCCAGATGCTCATCCAGAGTGTTTACTGTATATGGCATTGTTGGGTTTGTGGAGGATGGCAGTACGTTCGGAGCTGCCGCTGCGCGGATGATATCCGGTGCATGTCCACCGCCTGCACCCTCTGTATGATAAGTATGGATGGTTCTGCCGCCGATGGCTGCAAGCGTATCTTCCACGCATCCACCTTCATTTAATGTATCTGTATGAATGGCAACCTGTACATCATATTCATCTGCCACATTCAGACAGTGATTGATAACTGCAGGTGTTGCACCCCAGTCCTCATGGATCTTCAGTCCCATAGCTCCGGCCTTAACCTGCTCAATAAGAGGAGCTTCGTCTGAGCAGTTACCCTTTCCAAGGAAGCCTAAGTTCATCGGGTATTCCTCGGCTGCCTTTAACATCATTCTCAAATTCCATGGTCCTGGTGTACAGGTAGTTGCGTTTGTACCGTCTGCAGGGCCTGTACCACCTCCGATCATAGTAGTTACACCACTGTATAATGCACAATCGATCTGCTGTGGGCTGATGAAATGGATATGGGTATCAATTCCACCTGCAGTTACAATCATTCCTTCCCCTGCAAGTGCTTCTGTAGATGCGCCAACTGTCATTCCAGGTGTAACACCATCCATAATGTCAGGGTTTCCGGCTTTACCGATTCCTGCGATCTTGCCGTCTTTGATACCGATATCTGCTTTTACGATTCCTGTAGAGTCTACTATCAACGCATTTGTAATTACCAAATCCAGATCTCCGTCTTTACTGCAGGTTTTTACAGATTGTCCCATACCGTCACGGATTGTCTTGCCGCCGCCGAACTTTACTTCGTCTCCATAAGTTGTATAATCTTTTTCTACTTCAATCACAAGGCTTGTATCTGCCAGACGTACCTTATCTCCTGTAGTCGGGCCATACATTGCCGCATATTTGCTTCCGGAAATTTTTGTACTCATTATTGTCCCTCCTTACAGAAATCCTTTTAATTTCGCAGTTTCCATGGATGCTGCTTTTGTATCGTCAGTTGCCTGTGCACGGGTAAGGTCATTCAGTCCGAATACTCTCTGTCTGCCGCCCATTTCTGTAAGCTGAACCTCTTTTTCTTCACCCGGCTCAAATCTTACAGATGTTCCCGAAGGAATGTCCAGATGATATCCATAGGCTTTTTCCCTGTCAAAAGAAAGGCATTTATTTACTTCAAAGAAGTGAAAATGAGAACCGACCTGAACCGGTCTGTCGCCTTTGTTTGCCACTGTTACTGTCACTGTTTTCTTGCCTTCATTAAGTGTGATCTCACGATCTGCGGCCATAATTTCACCGATCTTCATGCTCATTCTCCTCCTTACTGAATTGGATTATGTACTGTCACAAGCTTGGTTCCATCCGGGAATGTTGCCTCTACCTGAACTTCACCGATCATATCAGCAACACCGTCCATTACGTCATCCTTTGTAAGAATCTTGGTTCCAAGCTGCATCAGCTCTACTACTGTTTTACCATCTCTTGCAAGCTCCAGGAGTTCAGAACTGATATACGCAAGTGCCTCCACGTAATTCAGTTTCAGACCTCTTTCCTTTCTCTCTTTTGCAAGATTTCCTGCCATATGAAGCATTAATTTTTCCTGTTCTTTGGGATTCAGCCTCATGATATTCCTCCTCTCGAATTGTGCGGATTATAATATAAAAAAGTTCTCGTAGTACGCAAAAAAGAGCAGGCAATGGGATTCTTTCTCAGACCCCATTGTCTGCTCTTTGCACGAAAATTTTTATATAGGGGATTATAACTTGTGTTTCTTTGATGGTCAAGATGTTTTTTGTGAATTTTTTGTTTTTTACATTACACCAACCATAACACTATCTTCTTTTTGTAACTCGAATTTTATAAAACTTTCGCAAGAAATTCTTTCGTTCTCTTATGTTGTGGCTTTTCAAATACTTCTTCTGGAGAACCGTCTTCTAATATAGCTCCCTGATCAAAAAACAACACCCTGTCACTCACTTCTCTGGCGAATCCCATTTCATGGGTAACTATAAGCATTGTAATTCCCTCTCCTGCCAATTTCTTCATTACATCAAGTACTTCTCCTACCATTCAGGATCTAAATGCTGAAAGTTGGTTCATCAAATAAAAGATTTCAGGGTTCATAGCCAGTGCTCTTATAATCGCAACCCTTTGTTTTTGACCTCCGGAAAGCTTTGATGGATAAGATAGTGCTTTCTTCTCCAACCCAATTCTTTTTAACAGTCCTATTGCTTTTTCATCTGCTTCCTCTTTTTTCCATTTTCCTAATCTTACAGGTGCAAGAGTTATATTTTTCAGCACTGTCATGTTTGGAAATAAATTAAAATGCTGAAATACCATTCCTACATTTTCTCGATATTTATCAATATCTTTCCTTTTTTCCAGAATGCTCTCCCCTTCTATAATAATTTCTCCTTCATCTGGTACCTCCAGAAGATTCAGGCATCTCAAAAAAGTAGATTTTCCAGATCCTGAAGGGCCAATAATACAGACACATTCACCTTTTCGTATTTCTATATTAATACCCTTGAGAACCTGCACATTTCCAAACGATTTTTTCAGATTATGTACACTAATCACTTTGTCTCATTCTCCTTTCCATCTTTTCGAGAAATATAGAGAGTATTTTCACAATCAGATAATACATAATTCCAGCAGTTATCAATGGTATAAACATCTGATAGGTTCTTGATGAAACATAACTGGAAGCTTTGGTAAGATCCATAATACCTACATATCCCAAAATGGAAGTCTCTTTAATCAACTGTATAAATTCATTTCCCATTGCAGGCAGAATATTTTTTAAAGCCTGTGGAATAATAATAAATCTCATTGTATCTTTATATCCAAGTCCCAGAGATCTTCCGGCTTCCTGCTGTCCTTTATCAACTGCCATAATTCCGGCACGTATCACCTCAGACACGTAGGCACCACTGTTGATCCCGAAGCTCACAACTGCTGCCACATATCCCAACCGGCTATGAAAGACAGCAAAATACACGATCATCAATTGTAATACCGAAGGGGTTCCACGAATCACATCTACATATATATGGATAATCCTCGACAATACAGTTGCTTTTTTCTTACGATCGGCATTCAATTTTATCATTGCTGCCATTAATCCAATCACAGTTCCCAAAAGTACTGACATGATTGAAACCAAGAGCGTAACCTGTAGTCCATTCAGGTAATATTTCCAACGGTTATCCTGCAGAAAAATAAATTTGAAAGTTCCAATTATTCCTGTGTTATCTGCTATCTGAACTTGCGTTGTATCATTTTCTCCTGAGAAAATTTTTCATAAATCTGGTCATATTCTCCATTATTTTTTAACTTTTTCAGTCCCTTATTTACTGTATTTAAAAGTTCTGTATTTCCTTTTTCAATACAATACACTGTATCCTCTTCCGTTCCATCCACTTTCTGATAAACAATATCATCATTCTGTCTGCAGTAAATCTCTGCCATAATAGTATCAATTAAGACAGCATTTACACCTTCCGTTTTCAGTTCCATTACTGCACTTGCAGCGTTCTTAAAGCGGACAACTGTTGCATTTTCAACAACACCATAGTCTGTATTCTCTCCGGATACAATAAAATCACTCTGGGATCCTTCCAAAACTGCTACTCTTTTCCCGGATAATTCAGCAAAATTATACAAAGGTGTTTTCTGACTGCTTACAATGCTCTGGGATCCCGTATAATAAACATCCGAAAAATCTACACTTTTTTCCCTTTCTTTTGTTGGTCCTATCGCTGCTGCAATAATCTGAATATTTCCGGTTTCCATAGAACCAACCAAAGAATCAAAGGGCATATCTTTCCATTCCAATTCCAGATTTTCTTCTTGGGCAATTGCTTCCAGAAGTTCATAATCAAAACCTGTGAGATTTCCATCACTGTCCAGATATTCAAACGGTGCATATTCTGCATTCGTTCCGACAGTTATCTTTTCCTTAGCATAGACACTCTGCGTTCTACATGCACATAAGAAAAGCAGAGTAAGCATGATGCATGAAAAAATTTTTATTTTCATTTTATTACTCATAGCTGATCTCCTCGTATATGAGTTTTAGCGTATAAATGTTTCATATGCTTTCATATTCCGTTTATCTGCTCTAGCCGGATCTTCAAAATAGTCAAATTCTGTAATTTCCTGTCCAAGATACCCCTTATATCCATGACGATTGACTGCCTTCAGAAACTCCTCAAGATATGCGTTCCATCTCCCCAAATCAGATGACCATAAGGATTTCCATCAATAAAATGCATGTGGATAATATCATCTCCAAGTATATCAAACCATTGATCAATTGTTTCACCAGCAACTCCCATTGCTGTGGTATCAATCATCGCTTTCAGATTTGGATGATTTACTTCATCCAGCATTCTTTTTACATCATATACCGTAGTAGCAAGGTTGGATTCCTGCGGACGAAGAGATTCCATTGCCAGTCGGATATTTTTTGTTTTGGCATATTCTGCCAGAACAGACAGCATTTCCCTTGAACGTTTCCAGGCTTCCTCCCTGTCTTCATTCCAATATCCCCATCCTGAATTGATTGCCATTGTTTCTACACCCAATTCTTCACCGGCATCCAGAGCTTTCTTAAAATATGCCATACTTTTTTCAAACTGCTCTTTTTCCTGTGCAGCGAACTGATATTGGTATGTACAATTTTCCGGTGTAATCACCTTCACAGTCAAATCTCTTTCATCAAGAAGTTTTCTGACATGTTTACAGTCAGAATATTCTATATAGCTTAAAAAGAAATGCGGTGTTCCAGGCCATAACTCAATTGTTTTAAATCCGGCTTCTTTTTGTGCATCAAGAAAATATTCCAATGAATAAAATAAATAATGAATATTCATACCTGCCAATTGTTCTCTGTTGATTAATTTCTCCATTTTATCCTCCATGCTTTCTTCTGTTACCTGTTCACAGCTCAATAATACCCATATAATTTCACTTTCCTATTTTTCCAGTTTACTACCCATATATCTATGAAAATCAGGATCTGACGGAATATTCAAATCTATCTTTCTTGCCCGTGATGTCATAACAAACAACATTTGTACAGGCAGAATATATTCCAGAATTGAAAACTCAGGATCGTCTGTAAATTTACAGTTCAGTATATATTTTATATTTTCATCTACCTGTTTGGAATTAATCCCAAATAAACAGTAACCCTGCTTTATATAATAATCGAACAATTTTTTCCATTCGATTTCTTTCATAACCATTAGGTGGAAAAATATATAAAAAGTTAGTTTTTGAAGTGACAGCATTATACATACCATGCATAAATTCTTCTGCCTCATATCCCCTCACCGGAAATCTGCAGGTCTCAGAAAATTTTAATATTCCCTCCAGTAGCAAACTTCTCATTTTATTACCGGAAATAAGTATCATATCTTCATTATCCTTTAGTTTCTCTGATATTTCTGAACACCAGAGTTTGCTTATCTGCAGAACATTTTTCATATTCTTTATTACAACATCTATTCGCTTTTTATAGTTTTCAGCTTCTTTTTTTTGTAATCCTTCCAATGCTTTCGGCAGTATCAATAATCCATATCATCAAAGTCAATACTGTTGCCGTAAAACCTTTGGTTGTTGCACCAACATCTTCATAACCACATTCAATATATATGTTAGCATCTGCATGTCTGGTAATTTCCGTATCATATTCACCGGTCA
>ENA-OQIC01000625-OQIC01000625.1-human-gut-metagenome-genome-assembly--contig:-NODE-625-length-14926-cov-1.742550_pt1 | contig 14926 bp, 19 predicted proteins | sample MGYA00242572_ERZ504736 | MGnify/ENA primary metagenome ERZ504736 (study PRJEB26092, sample SAMD00036201) | human gut metagenome | host: Homo sapiens | study: EMG produced TPA metagenomics assembly of... | reverse complement strand
TTCAGATAATCTCTGCGAAGAAACCATACTTGCCAAGCTGCTGCATCTGCTCACCGGATTTATAGGTGAGATTCGGGATCAGATATCCATTTACATTCGTATACGTTAATTTCATTTTATTAGCACTCTCCATTTCTCATCATTTTTTGACCACAAATTTACGACATTTACGACAAATCTGACACTGCTTTACAATACCAGACAAAATGACTGATGCCCCGGAAAGCTGTAAAACAGGCACTTTGGGATACACAAGACAGAACAAAAATCGACTTCCATTATCAATAGACGAGTGCTAACATTTTTAATATTTTTTGTAATCTCATCACAGAATATTTCTTTTTTCTGTATTATAGTATTTTTATCAACTTTTAAAGGTTTTATTATGAAAAAGAAACAGATGCTCTGCCTATTTTTCAGTTTTTCAAAAACTGGCAGATTTAGGATATCCAACGATTGTAGCATTCAGCAGTATCAACGATTGGAACGAATATACTGTGACAAGGAGGTAACATTATGAGTTTTTTCGATTTTTTTAAACTACCTGATATTAATCAGGAATTGCTAGCTTTTCACAATACAAAAGAAGGTGTAGTATTAGATGTAAGAACCCCTGAGGAATACAAAGAAGGACATATTCCCGGAAGCAAAAATATCCCTCTACGCTCCTTATACGAAGGAACACCTGCTGCACAGCTTCAGACACCTGTATTCGTTTACTGCCATTCAGGAGCCCGAAGTCGTCAAGCAGTTATCTTACTCCAAAAAATGGGGTATACGAATGTAAAAAATATAGGAGGCATCGCTTCCTATACAGGAAAGGTGGAAAAATAAAATGAAAATTGTAATTGTAGGCGGTGTAGCTGGCGGTGCAACGGCTGCCGCAAGACTCCGCAGATTGGACGAACATGCAGAAATCATTGTCTTTGAGCGCTCTGGATTTATTTCCTATGCAAACTGCGGACTTCCTTATTACATTGGAGATGTAATTACAGATTCAGACCTTCTTACTTTACAGACACCAGAAAGCTTCCTTTCTCGTTTCCGCGTATCCATGAAGGTACATCACGAAGTTACCTCCCTGCATCCGGAACGTCATGCAGTATCTGTAAAGAATCTGGAAACAGGAGAAGAATTTGAGGAAACCTATGACAAGCTCATCCTTTCTCCTGGTGCCAAGCCAACCCAGCCCAAACTTCCTGGCACAGATATCGACAAACTCTTTACACTCCGAACCGTAGAAGACACCCTGCGGATCAAAACCTATATTGAGAAAAACCAACCAAAGTCTGCTGTTTTGGCAGGAGGAGGCTTCATCGGATTAGAATTAGCCGAAAATCTCCGTGAGCTTGGCATGGAGGTCACCATTGTACAGCGACCAAAGCAGCTAATGAATCCGTTTGATTCAGATATGGCTGCCTTTCTCCATAATGAAATGCGTAAACATGGAGTAAAACTGGCTCTTGGACATACAGTAGAAGGATTTCAGGAAACTACAGATGGTGTCCGTGTTCTTCTAAAAGAAGCGGAGCCTCTTTGTGCAGACATGGTAGTATTAGCTATTGGTGTTACTCCGGACACAAAACTAGCTAAAGATGCCGGTCTGGAACTTGGTATAAAAGACAGCATTTTAGTCAATGCGCATATGCAAACTTCTGCACCTGATATTTATGCTGTAGGGGATGCCGTACAAATAAAACATTTCGTCACCGGACAAGATGCTTTAATTTCTCTTGCCGGACCTGCCAACAAGCAAGGACGTATTGCAGCAGACCATATCTGTGGAAAAACAGTTCTTATTCTGGCTCCCAGGGTAGTTCTGTGATTAAAGTATTTGATATGACTGCCGCTGTCACTGGTGTAAATGAAACCAATGCCAGAAAAGCTGGTCTGGCTGTAGACAAAGTGATTCTCTCTCCTATGAGCCATGCCGGCTATTATCCCGGAGGGAAAGTTATGACGATGAAAGTAGTATTTGAGAAAGAAACCTACCGGATCCTTGGGGCACAAATTGTGGGATATGAAGGTGTAGACAAGCGAATCGATGTACTTGCTACAGCCATCCATGCCGGGATGAAAGCTTCAGATCTGGCAGAATTAGATCTGGCCTATGCCCCTCCTTACTCTTCTGCCAAAGATCCAGTCAATCTGGCTGGATTTATGATAGAAAATATTTCTGATGGTACGTTAAAACAATTCCATCTGGAAGATATTAAAACGCTTCCCCTGGATGGCAGCGTTATTCTTCTGGATACGAGAACCCCTGAGGAATACGAAAGAGGACATATGGCTGGATTTACAAATATCCCTGTAGATGTTCTGCGCGAACACCTAAAAGAACTCCCAAAGGAGAAACCAGTTTATGTCATGTGCCAAAGTGGTCTTAGAAGCTATATCGCCACCAGAATTCTGGAAGGAAATGGATATCGTGCTTACAACTTCTCCGGTGGATTCCGCTTCTATGATGCCGTTATGAATGATCGCTGCCTCATTGCATCCGCCAACGCCTGCGGTATGGATCAAGCATAAAGTTTCATTCTTACTTGTCTTCTCTTTCCCTACTTGCTATACTGTTCTTATGCAAGGTCAAGTCGCATCGCAGGCACTTTCCTGCTTTCGGTGCCTTTTTGACCAATCACACAGAAAGGATTTTTTAACATGAGAGCATATGAACGTTTATTAAAGTATGTAGTTGTCCGTACACCAAGTGATCATACAAGCACAACGGTTCCAACTACTTCCTGCCAGTTTGACCTGGCACATCTTCTCGTAACAGAATTAAAAGAATTGGGCTGACGGATGCCTCTGTCGATGAAAAGTGCTTTGTATACGCTTCTCTTCCTGCAACAAAAGGATATGAAGAGAAGACAAAGCTTGGATTTGTCGCACACATGGACACGGTATCAGACTTCTGCGACCATGACATCACCCCGATCGTGACAGAAAATTATGACGGGGAAGACCTTGTGCTCGGTACAAGCGGCCGCACACTGTCTGTAAAAAACTTCCCGCACCTTCCATCCCTGAAGGGACGCACATTGATCACAACGGACGGCACGACTGTACTCGGTGCAGATGACAAAGCAGGGATTGCTGAGATTATGACCATGTTAGAGCGGATTCAGAAAGAAGAGATCCCTCACGGAAAAATCTCTGTTGCATTTACTCCTGATGAAGAGGCTGGATCCGGTGTCAACCATTTCAATGTAAAAGACTTCGATGCAGAATTCGCCTACACGATGGATGGCGGTCCGGAGGGAGAGATCCAATATGAGAATTTCAATGCATGTGAAGCCATCGTTGAGATCAAAGGATTCAATGTCCACCCTGGTTCCAGTAAAGATACCATGATCAATGCCGCACTGGTTGCAATGGAATTCAATGCAATGCTTCCATCCTGCGAGACGCCGCGCGGTACCGAAGGATATGAAGGTTTCTATCATCTCTGTGAAATGTCCGGAGATGTTGCCAACGCAAAACTGGAATACATCATTCGTGATCACGATCCTCACTTTTTCGAGGCGCGTAAAAATACTATGCATCTGATTGCAAAACAACTCAATGCGAAGTGGGGAGAAGGTACTGTCACACTGACAATCCATGACCAGTACCGGAATATGTCAGAAGTGATCCAGGGTTGTATGCACCTGATCGATAATGCGGTGGAAGCTGCCAGACTTGCTGATATCGTACCGGATGTCGCACCGATCCGCGGGGGAACTGACGGATGTCGTTTAAGCTACATGGGACTTCCTTGTCCGAACCTTGGAACCGGAGGCTACGGCTATCACGGACCATATGAACATATCACCGCCGAAGGCATGGATCTTGCCACAGATATGATCGTAAAATTAATTCAGAAATATGCCGAATAATATTTTGATGTAGAAAAGAACGCACTGCAAGATGAAACTTCTCATTTGCAATGCGTTCTTTCTTTTTTACAAACCTCGTCCATTTTCGGATGTAAATATATTTTCTTCTTAGTCTAATTCTCCTTAAATCCTTCCCCGACCACATCATTGACTCCATGATCACAATAATGCCTTCGGTCAATCTCTTTTGCCATCTTCCGGATTGTGTACATCTGTTTATTATTGCAGGCACACATTACAATCTCTTTCTCCTCTTTGGAATAGCTTCCCCTTCCTCTGAGAAAAGTAGAACCTCTTCCAGTATACTCATCAATCTTTGCCGCAATCTCATGAGGATAATCTGTCACGATCAATGTCATCTTTCCGGCATCAATTCCATACATTACTTTATCGACTACCGCAGACAGAAGATAAGTCACAATCAAGCCATAAATAATCCCTTCTACGTCCCGGAAAATAAAACTTCCCATCAAAACGATCAGTACGTCCATCACAAATGCAATCTGACCGATAGATACATGAGGTTCCATGCTTTTACCGACATGATCACAAAATCCGCACCTCCCGTGGAAGAGTTTCTCATATAAATCATTCCATATCCAAGCCCGGCTAATACACCTGTGCAGATTGCTGCCAACATTCGATCTCCCTCATATACTGGCAGCATCGGTGCCACCACATCCATCAATATCGAAGAAATGATCATTGTCTTTAGCGAACGAAGAAAAAATGTACGCCCAAGCAATTTATAACAGAGAAAGACTACAGGAATATTCAGCAAAATAGTCATTGCACCGATCGGTATATGAAATAGATGATAAAAAATCAATGCAATTCCTGAAAACCCGGTCATCGGAAACTGTGCTTTTGCTGCAAAGTTATAAATCCCAACGGCAATCAAAAACCCTCCTACAAAATCAATCAAAATATCAATTGCCAGTTCTTTTCCATTTATTCTCTTCATGATCTCTGCCTCCTGCTTTTTCTTTCCCTGTCGATATGATCTTATTTTCTTTTACCAAATCCCCCAATACCCGAAAAAGCATTTGCAAATCATAAAAATTATCATTCGCAAATGCTCTTCTATTATTCAGTATAACGCGGTAAATTCCAAAAGTCAATTTACTTCTTCCGGAATATTTGTGCAAATACTACAAGAATACTTCCTGTAAAAATAAATAGATCTCCTAAATTAAACACAATATTCTGTATTCTTTTCCATCTGCACCGGAAACTAAAGTAGTCGACAACATACTTTCTCCGAAAACGATCATATAAATTGCTGCACGCACCTCCAAGAACAAGCGCCCATCCGGTCTTTTCCACTGTTCTTCCGCCCTTTGCCAACAAACACAGCTCATACACCAAAAGAAACACTCCAAGCCCTGCCGTCAACCACTTTACGAATCCCGGCCTATTCTCCAGCAAATTCATTGCCATCCCACTGTTATAGCTTTTTCTGAGCAGGATTCTCCACCTGCCGCCCTTCTGATATCCGCTTCCGTGAAATGATTCTCCACATACCATTTTATTCCCAGATCCAAGGCAAGCAAACTACCTGCTATGAGTAAATAAATCATAATTTCCCTCTGCGTGTCGCTATTCTCGAATATCCTCCACGCTCTCCTTTATATGTTCTTTCATCTCATGAACAGATTCTCTGACATCCTCAGCAATCTCAGATGCTGCATCTTTTACATGCTCTACAGATACTTCGTCACATCTGCTGCCTTCTCCATAATATCCTCAATCACTTCTTCTGTTGTCTCTTCCATTTTAGCACTTTCCGATACATCACTCTCCGCAAAAATATCTTCACATTCCTGCGGCATCTCTTCTTTCTTCACCTCTGCTCCACAATGCGGACAAAACTTCATATCTTTCTCAATCAGTTCCTGGCAATTCTCACATTCTTTCACGCCTCTCATATCCGCAAGTTTCTTCTCAAAGGCAGCATGATCATTCTTCTCTTCCTGATTTCCTCGCAGATTACTTCCAGTTCTCCATCTACAGCCTCTTCTTTTCGGAAGCGTTCATAAATGATCTTTCCAAGATCTGTCAGATCTCCCTGATTGCTGCGCTCCAGACTGCGGATCTGGCTTTTCAGCTTCTGTACTTCCATAACCTCTTCCGTCTTTTTCCCTACATTTCCTGCTGTCTCTGTAATAAATTTTCCTAAATCTTCAAAAAATTCTTTCATCGCGCTCTTCCTTTCTGTCCTTTGCTCTTCTTTTCTGTATCGGAATGCAGTCACACATGTAGTTTGTGCGATCTACATCCTAAAATGTCCGAAGCTGTTCAAACGTATTGTAGAGATTCAAGCTGCCATATCCCCACGATCTGTTTGGATACACTTCCGTGTCTTTACGCTCTGTACCGAGAATCATCAGATTCTTCAGCTGGATCGAGTCAATATTCGTTCTGCCCAATTGATAAACTATCCACTCAAACAGAAGTGCTGTCGCTCCGGCAGTGATCCCCGTCGCAATACTGGATCCAGTCCTCTTTGTGAACTGCCCACGGCTTACTGCACCCGTCACATCTACTCCGGGCGCGCGAATTCCGGCTTGAGTCTTCCACCTCTAGTATACCCTCTTCCCGAGTCGATGGCAATACTCTTATCTGCCCATTGTAACTTGCAACCGTCATCGGATCCGGTGTATTTCCAGGTTCTGTAATAGTAGTATCTGGATTTGACTGCAGAAAATATACATCTCCGGTCAAAAATTCTACAACCGGAAGCCACATATGGAAAATCCCATCCGCCAGCTGCTGTGGTTCTACCACAATTCTCCAGATTCCCGGGGATGGATCCGCAAAACGCATCAGGATCAATTCGGAATTCGTCCGCTCCACCAACAGCCTATAATCCAAATAGACACTCGTTCTCTCAAACACAAAGTTTAGCACCGTTCCGATTCCCTGTCTCACCGGCACAAGAGGGATTTTCTCCCCGGCAGGCGAAACAATGGAAACCGCAAACACATTCGGGAATCTCGGTCCACAACTCCAGCGAAAATCCTTTTACACCTTCCGCCACACGGATCTCCACATTTTTACTGTCCGCCATATTTTCTATTAACCCATAATAATGATGTCTTTGATTCGCCTCATTTCCAGCCCCAATCACAATTCCCATATTGGCAGTGTAGGAAGATACCTCCAGCAAATTGCAAAGCGGAGACGTCCCATTATGGTCTCCCATATTAGTTCCAAGGGCAATGCACAAAACCAGTGGAATTTTTTCTTCTTTGCCAGATCGGTCAGATACCGGATTCCAAGCATAATATCGTTCTCCTGGTAGCACTCTGCATCGTCTCCAATCAAATAGAAATCCTTTAAATATTGTTTGGCTTTTTTTAACTTTACAATGCCAAGTGTGGCTTCCGGCGCAGCTCCTTTAAATCGATTTTCAATGTTTTCACTTCCTGCCGCAATACTCGCAAGAAATGTCCCATGGCTGTTCTCATCTTTGGATGGAACAACTTCCAGAGGATTCTCTCTTTGTAACGCCTCGTTAATCTTCTCCTCTGTATACTCTGTTCCGTAGACAAATCCCTGGGGAGGAGCTCCCTCCTGGATCGTCTGATCCCAGATTCCCGCAATCCTTGTGGTTCCGTCAAGATTTCGAAAAATTGGATTCTGATAATCGATACCAGTATCAATAAATCCAATCATCACGCCCTTTCCTGTCAATTTCAGTGTAGGATAATTCTGAATCTGGCTGATCCCTGCCTCATTTAGCGCTTCTGTATCCAAAAGAGTATAACACTTCGGAATTGCCCCATACGTAAACCGATCCAAAGACATCGGATCTGCAAACATCTTGTCAATATATACAACGTGATATTCATACCCGACATACTGCTCACAGAGTTCTGCACCTGAAATTCCATTAAGAAAATATGGTCTTTTACTTTCAAAAATAAAATCCCGGTATTCTTCGGACATCGCTCTGCTTCTGCATATTTCTATCGTTTCCGGCATCATAACCTCCAAATTTTGTCAATCTTTACATCATATAAAACAGGACACTGAATATGCTTCAATGTCCTGAATTCTCTATTCTCCCGTAAGCAGCGCCTGTCCTCTGAGTGTGATGACAGGACCTCCGGTTCCTTCGATATATTCTTTTGTGATCGTCACCTGCCCGATGTTATCATCCTTTGGAATCTCATACATGATATCCAACATAAATTCCTCGATGATCGCACGAAGCGCACGGGCACCAGTATTCTTCTCCATGGCACGCTTCGCAATTGCCTCTAATGCTGCTTCGTCAAACTCTAGCTTACTTCGTCAAGCGCAAGCAACTTCTGATACTGCTTTAAGATTGCATTTTTTGGTTCCTTTAAGATCTTGACCAACATCTCTTCATTCAATCCCTGAAGTGTAAAGATGATCGGCAGACGTCCGATAAATTCCGGGATCATTCCAAAGTTTCGAAGATCTTCGGCAGTCACTTTCTCAAGGATGTTCTTATCGTGATTCCACTTATCCTTCAAATCAGCGGTAAACCCAATTGACGCCTGCTTGTTCAGACGCTCCTTGATGATCTCCTCAAGATCTGGGAATGCTCCGCCGCAGATGAACAGAATATTCTTCGTATTCACAGTCGTAAGTGGCACCATTGCATTTTTGCTGTTTGCTCCTACCGGAACCTCCACTTCACTTCCCTCTAAAAGTTTTAACATTCCCTGTTGTACAGATTCCCCGCTGACATCTCTCTGGCTGGAATTTCTTTTCTTTGCAATCTTGTCAATCTCATCGATAAAGATAATCCCTCTCTCCGCCTTCTCCACATCGTTGTCTGCAGCTGCCAGAAGCTTTGAGACAACACTTTCAATATCGTCACCAATGTATCCGGCCTCTGTCAAAGAAGTCGCATCTGTAATCGCAAGCGGTACATCCAGAAGTCTCGCAAGCGTCTTTACAAGATACGTCTTTCCACTTCCGGTTGGCCCGATCATCAACATATTGGACTTCTCAATCTCGATATCATCCATCGTATCTGTCGCTACCCGCTTATAGTGATTGTAGACAGCAACTGCCATTGCCTTCTTCGCATGCTCCTGCCCTACCACATATTCATCTAATTTTGCCTTGATCTTATGCGGTGCCGGAATATCTTTAAGATTCAGCGCAGGCTCTTTCTTCTCGCCTTCTTTTTTCTTCTTGACCGGCTTCGCCTTTGGCATCATATTCTCAAGTTCTGCCATGTTCATAATATGAACGCCCGGCATATTCATCAGCTTACTATAATCAAAATTACTATTCGACATTAGATCAAAGCTCTTCTGCATACAGTCAGAACATACTGTAATATTGTTCGGAAGCTCAATCATCTTCCCCGCAATGCTCTCCGGGCGGTTGCAAAGCGAACAATACTTTTCATATCCTGCATCGTCCGGCACATCCGGATGCTCTTTTCCATGCTTCTCCACATGTTTGTCTTCTTTTCCTTCTGTAATCTCATCTATGATCTCACTGTCTATCGTCAAATCTTTTTCTGACATACTTTTTCCTTCTTTCTACCATATATGGGTCTATTATATCGTAGTCGTTTCGCTGAAACAAGTTAAGAATCTATAAATTCTCCTTAATTATTTCCAATCATCTTCAAAAATGTATCCTCGGAAATGATTGGAATCCCAAGTTCCCTCGCTTTTTTATTCTTTGAAGATGTTGATTCCACATCATTGTTGATCAGCCAGTTCGTCTTTGATGTGACAGACCCGGTCACTTTTCCTCCTTTGCTCTCAATGACCTCTTTCACTTCATTCCGGTTTGCAAAATGCTCCACACTTCCTGTGATCACAAAGTTCATTCCTGCGAAGATCTGTTCTTCCTGAGTCTCTCTTCCTCTGGAATCTTCACTTCCTCAAGTAGTCTGAAAAATTCCTCCCGATGGTCTTCCACTGCAAAATAATCAACAAAAGCCCTCGCGATCACATCACCGACTCCCTGGATCTCATTCAGCGCTTCTACATCTGCCTGAAGCATTTTCTCTACATCATAATCAAATGCACGACAGATCATCTTTGCATTGGAAAGCCCGATATTCGCAATGCCAAGCCCATAGATCAACTTTGGCAGTGTAGTTGTCCGCGCTTTCTCAATACTATCCTGAAGGTTTTTGTAAGATTTTTCCCCAAATCCCTCCATCGACCGAATTTCCTCTCCATATCGCTCCAAATGAAAAATATCAGAGAAATGGCGGATAAATCCGCGTGTGATAAATTTCTCGAGTGTCGCTTCAGACAGCCCATCAATATTGAGCGCATCTCTGCTTACAAACAGTGAAAACGCCTTGATATGCTTCGCCCCACACTCTGTTCGTGCAGTATAATGTCTTCGTATCGCTGACCTGACGGATCTCTGTCTCACCGCCACATGCCGGACAGCATTCCGGCACCGGATCCATCCCACTTCGCGTAAGATTTTCTGCAATCTGCGGAATAATCATATTCGCCTTATATACTTGAATCGTGTCCCCGATCCCAAGCTCTAACTCTTCCATAATGCTTAAGTTGTGGACACTTGCACGGCTGACTGTAGTTCCTTCCAGTTCCACCGGATCAAAAATTGCCACCGGATTGATCAGTCCAGTCCTTGACGGACTCCATTCTATTTCCCGCAAAGTTGTCTCCCGGATCTCGTCTGCCCACTTAAACGCAAAAGAATCTCTTGGGAACTTCGCTGTACTTCCAAGAGATTGTCCGTAAGCAATATCATCGTAAGTGAGTACAAGTCCATCGGACGGAATATCATTCTCTTCAATATGCTCCGCAAAAAATCGAACACGTTCTTCCAGAGTATCCTTTGTCACCTCATAGTGTTCCACTACATCAAATCCCTGCTCTTTCAGCCACTCAAGCTGAATATTCCTTGAATTTTGGAAGTCCACTCCATCCGCCTTGACAAGCGAAAATGCGTAAAACTGCACATTTCTTCGCGCTGTAATCTTATTGTTCAGCTGACGCACTGAGCCGCTGCACAGATTTCTCGGATTTTGTATTTTGCATCCACATCTTCGATTTCTTCATTGATCTTCTCAAAGTCCCGATAACCAATCACCGCTTCCCCTCGAAGGATCAATTCTCCCCGGTAAGCAATCCGAAGCGGTACATTCTGAAACACTTTTGCATTGTTTGTGATTACTTCTCCGACCTCACCGTTACCACGCGTTACCGCCTTTTTCAGTTCTCCATTCTCATAAGTCAGCACGATTGTAAGTCCATCAAGTTTCCAGGAGATCACTGCTTTTTTCTCTCCGACAAATTCTTTCAGTCTGTCTGTCTCCTTTGTCTTATCAAGTGATAACATCGGCTTCTCGTGCCGCTCCTTCGGAAGTTCACTCAATACTTCATACCCGACATTGACGGTCGGGCTGTTCGCCATCGTAATTCCTAGCTCCTGCTCCAGTACAAGTAACTCATCGTACAGCCTGTCATACTCATGGTTACTCATAATTTCCTTTGCATCCTGATAATAAGCTTTTCCCGCTTGATTTAACAGCTGTACCAGTTCCTGCATTCTCTGCTTTTTCTGTTCCATACTCTACTGCTCCTCATATACTGTGTTGTTGGAAGAACCTTTCAATTGTTCATATAACTCGTCCAGTTCTCTTCCGGTCACTTCGCGGTATTCTCCACTTTTTAGATTTCCAAGTTCGATATTCATCACCCGTACCCGCTCCAACCTTGTCACTTGATATCCAAAATATTCACACATTCTGCGAATCTGTCGGTTCAATCCCTGTGTCAGGATAATGCAAAATTTATATTTTCCAGTCTTTTCTACTTTGCACGGTCTTGTCACCGTGTCTAAGATCGGTACCCCTTCTGACATTTTCCGAACAAATTCTTTTGTCACTTCCTTGTTGACAGTCACCTTGTACTCTTTCTCATGACAGTTGCCCGCACGCATCATCTTGTTAATAATATCGCCGTTATTTGTCATAAGAAGAAGTCCTTCGGAATCCTTATCAAGTCTTCCAATATAGGTGATCCTCGTTGGATAATTTAAAAAACGGATAATGTTTTTCTTCTCCCGTTTTTCCTCTGTACAGACGATTCCGGTCGGTTTATTGACTGCAAGCAGGACCATTCGGTCTTTTTTCTGTATCACTTTCTTTCCAACGCACACTTCCTGATCTTTCGTGACACGCATTCCCATCTCTGCCCGTCTGCCATCGACAGTGACTCTGCCGCTCTCGATCAATCTATCTGCTTCTCTCCTCGAGCAGACACCTGCCTCACTTAAAAATTTATTTAACCGCACCGACTCTTTCGGCGCGTCAAATTCTCTCTCTATCTGATTACTCACTCGCTAACACTCCACTTAAATTATTGTCTGTAAAAAACGTATTTCCATTGTATAAAAACAGTACATCTGTAATCCTGTCTTCCTCAATGAGATCATCCAGATCCCCGTAATAATACCGCGGGTCTACAAGCACGATTTCCCTGTAATATGGTGTCAGAAACGGCACAAAACAGTTCGCATAAGAATCTTTTAAGATCAGCAGTCTCCGATTCTTCCCCGAAGTTGTCTTAATGTCTACCAATGCATGATTCCCATTTAAGAACATTCCATACTTATCCTTTTCTTCCAGCTTCTCTGAACTGTACATGGAAGCACTCTTTTCCTTCTCCTCCACATAGTTGACAACAACCTTTGTATCATTTTTCTCTGGAAGATAAATATCAATGTTCTCTCTTCTTGACCGCTCATAACCACTTGTAGCCGACAGTGTCCCATTAAATGCTTCCGTGACCGTATGCGGTACAAATGCTGTCATCTCCTCCTGCAAAATCCCCAGGTCTCCTGCCGCCTCCTGAAATGCATAATATGCCCCTTTTGTTGTCCAGTGGTGATCGGTACGATAATAAATTTCTTCATTTTTATGTTGGTTTAACGTCTTTGCTGCATCAATCCATTGAATGCCCGCCGCTGAAACAATCTCCTCTGTCCTCTTTAACTGTGCATTCTGATCTTCTGTTGCTATAAATGCCGGAAGTTTCTCCTTTAAAATATTTGCCGCATTCGGTGCAATCAACATATGCATTTTCAAATCTGGATAGCGCGCAGCAAATGCTGTCACTGCATCCATATTTTCCTTGTAAGAGGCTTCATCAAGCACGCTGATCTCCTCTAGCAGATACCCATCTGCTCCTTTAAAAACCCCGTTGGAATCTTTTTTCCCAAGGAGCAGATCTGATTTTGTCTTTAGGCTTACCCAGAAATCTCTTCCAAGAAACTGATCTGATTTGTACTTTTCATACTGACTCATGAATTTTCCACTCATGACAGTCTCCACCGATGCCTTTGGCTTTGTTGCAAGCATCCGATTCTCTTCCTCAGAAAATTTTCTTTCCTTTGTAATCCCATCCGCCAGAACTAACAGCGCTATACAGGAAATAAATCCAAGCGCCATCCAAAGTCTGACCTTTCTTCTCTTTCTGTTTACTCTATTCATCCGTCTCCCCTTAAAATCTGAAATACAAAAATGGGTTGTAGGTTTCCGTCACAAGATACGCGATGGATAGCAGGAACATTCCTGCATAGATCCCACATGCAAGAACTGCCCGCACCTTATATCCTCCATAGACGATCCGGCCAAAGATCTCATGCACTTTCGCCGTAGAACCGACTGCTGCGATCGCAAACAATGCAAGATTGGTAATAAGCAGATAAATCCCCATAGAATCCACTACAGTCTTTGCTCCGACTCCGAACATGACGCCGAGATACTTCCACGCAAATCCAAGTGTCGGACTAAAGAAGAATACCCAGCCGATCATCACAAACAAAAGGCTATACAAATGTCTGAACATCCCCGGAACTTTCTCAAGCCGATCCCCGATCATAAACTTTTCAATGATCAAAAGTATTCCGTAATACATTCCCCACATCACGAAATTCCAGCTCGCGCCATGCCACAGGCCGGTTAAAAACCATACGATCATCAGATTGAGAATCGTCCGTTCTTTCCCTTTCCGATTGCCACCTAACGGGATATACACATATTCCCGGAACCATGTTCCAAGGGAAATATGCCATCTGCGCCAAAATTCTGTAATACTCTTGGACAGATACGGATAGTCAAAATTCTTCATAAACTCAAAGCCGAGCATCTTTCCAAGACCAACTGCCATATCCGAATACCCGCTGAAATCAAAATAAATCTGAAATGTATAAGCAATGCATCCAATCCATGCAGTCAGAACCGACATCTCCGAAAATGTGATTGCCGATACTTTCGTAAAGACTATCCCTGTCATATTTGCAATCAGCACTTTTTTTGCAAGTCCCCGCACAAAATAGATGGCACCATCTCCAAATTTTTCCATCGTAATATTTCGATCCCGCAGTTGCATCTCCACATCTGAATACTTTACGATCGGTCCTGCGATCAGCTGTGGAAACATCGTCACATACACGCCAAAGGAAATCAGATTCTTTTGTACTTGTACCTTGCCGCGATATACATCAATGATATAAGACAATGTCTGGAAAGTATAAAATGAAATCCCAATTGGAAGTGCCAGTTCTTTATAAGGTAGTTCTACCGGCAATACCGCATTCAGACTCTCTATCAGGAATCCATAATATTTAAAAAACCCAAGAATCAGCAGATTCACTGCAACTGCGATAACCAGACTCTGCTTCGCCTTAAATGGATTCTCTAAATTCCGCTCAATATCAATTCCCGACACATAATTAAACAAGATGGATAGCACCATCAAAATCACATATACCGGCTCTCCCCACGCATAAAAAACAAGGCTTGCAAGCAGAAGCACGATGTTTTTCAGCCTGCCTGGTACAAGATAGTACACAAGCAGCGTGACCGGCAAAAACGTAAATAGAAAACGATACTACTAAATAACATTCTTTTGTCCCCTTTTATATTCTTTTTCATCCCATCTTCTTATTCAGAACTCCTGAAAGTACCTTCGTCCCCATCCGACAGAAAGTTTTCGCTTCTACAAAGCTTTTTGAAATACCTGATCGATCTTTTCTGCATCTTCCTTGATCACAAAAAG
>ENA-OQIC01000624-OQIC01000624.1-human-gut-metagenome-genome-assembly--contig:-NODE-624-length-14937-cov-2.069750_pt1 | contig 14937 bp, 15 predicted proteins | sample MGYA00242572_ERZ504736 | MGnify/ENA primary metagenome ERZ504736 (study PRJEB26092, sample SAMD00036201) | human gut metagenome | host: Homo sapiens | study: EMG produced TPA metagenomics assembly of... | reverse complement strand
GAGACAGCTAGAGTTCGCGGCGGACCATTGACCTGTTGGTAACCAATCCACGTATATCAGAGTGGCCAATGCCGGGAACTGATACATCGGAACTCTTTCTGGATATCTTCAGAAACAATAAAATAAAAATTTGTTGTAATTTCTGTTAATTTACTATTGACAAAGGTCATTACATATCAGTTTCCAAAGGAACAGGCGCGGATCAGCGATTTGTAAAAAACGCTTTCAAAAATGCGGAGTGTCATCCTTTTTCTTATAAATATTTCTTCTTATCTTCTTTCTGACTCATACATGCAACACTACAACAAATCAGAATTTTGCCGTGGAAATACAACCGTGATCTTTGTTCCTTCTCCCACTTCACTTTCTACTTCCATCTCTGCATGATGGAATTTTGCTCCGTGTTTTACAATGGATAATCCGAGTCCTGAGCCTTCTTTTTGGTTTGAATGGCTCTTATCTACACGATAAAAACGTTCAAATATACGATCAATGTCTTCTTTTGGAATACCAATTCCGGTATCTTCTACAATAACTGTTGGGTAATCTCCCATTTTTGAAATCGTGAATACGACTTCTCCGCCAGGATGATTGTATTTAATAGCATTCTCACATACATTAAAAAACATTTCGTAAAGGATCTGTGTAACTCCTCGGATCTTCGTATGAATTCCGCGGATATGAATAGCTACATTTTCTTCTTCACTTCTTCGCTTCAGATCATTCTTGATACTGAATGCTAATTCATAGAGATCGACATCTTTCCAGTCTAATTCCACTCTATTTTCATCAAGTCTTGAGAGTTTGATGATTCCTTCGATCATCGAGATCAATCTTCTTGCTTCATCATAGATCGTTGCAGAGAATCTTGGCATGTCTTCTGGTTTCACCAGCCCATCTTTCATTAATTCAGCGTATCCTGAAATCGTAGTCAATGGAGTTTTTAGTTCATGGGATACATTGGCTGAAAATTCTTTGCGCATATTTTCTGCTTCTTTGATCTCTTTGATCTGTCTTTCTATATCCATATTCTGTTTTTCAATCTTATCAAGCAATGGCGTCAACTCACTATATGTTTTGTTCTGTTTTGGATGTATCAAATTTATCTGGTTGATCGGTTCTACGATACGATCTGTCGACATTCTTGATAATATCACAGATAATATCGTTACAACTGCAAGAATCAAGGCGATGATCGGAATGATATCTTCCATCTGTCTTACGATCGTCTGAGTCTCCCGGCTCATCCGAAGAATCGTTCCATCTTTTAACTTCAGCGCATAATAATAAGTCTGTTTTCGTAATGTCATTGACATACGAGTATCTTCCCCATGTCCATGTTTAAATGCTTCTTTGACTTCTGTACGATTCTTATGGTTTCCCATGGATTTTTCTTTCCCGCTGCTATCATAAATAACCGTTCCATCCTTAGCGATCCTTGTAATCCTTGTGATTGTAATATTTTTATATTTATCGAGATTTTGCTGATCCTCAAAATTAAGTGAAGCCGCCAAATAGGCCGCCTCATCTTTCATTCCTGTTTTTATCTGTTCCATATAACGATAATATGTAAACATTCCAATAAGCGTTGTCGTGATCAGCACAGCTACAACTGCGATGTATACCATGTTGTTTAATATCTTTTGTTTCATTTTCATGATTCGTTGCCTCCGATCCGGTAACCGATTCCTCTGACCGTCTCGATAAGCTTTCCACATTCTCCAAGCTTCTGCCTTAATGAACGAATATGAACATCGACAGTTCTTGTCTCACCATCAAAATCATATCCCCAGATATTTGTAAGCAGCTGATCTCTGTTTAATACATTTCCTTTACTCTCTACCAATAAACATAATAGTTTAAATTCCTTATTGGTTAATGTCACTTCATTCCCACAGGATTTTACTTTATGTTTATTTGGATAAATCTTTAATTGTCCAACAACGATCTCGTCTTTTTTTTCATTTCTGCTGGAACGTCTCAATACCGCTTTGACTCTGGATACAAGTTCCATCATTCCGAATGGTTTTGTAATATAATCATCTGCCCCACTATCAAGTCCGAGTACTTTATCATACTCTGTTCCCTTTGCTGTCATCATAATGATCGGCAGATCTCTGGTCGCTGATTTTTTACGAAGTTTTCCTAAAATCGATATTCCGTCTTCTCCTGGAAGCATAATATCTAATAATACCAGTTCTGGCTTCTCTCCATCACCTAAAGCTTTTAAAAACTCTGATCCATTTTCAAATCCACAGGCATCAAATCCGGTACTTTGTAAGGTATATGTCACCAGTTCTCTGATATTCGGATCGTCTTCTACAACAAAAATCACAAGTTTCCTCCTTTATATTCCCCAGTGATCGCAAATTCGACCCATTCTGCGATATTGCTTGCATGATCTCCGATTCGCTCAAAATACTTGGCGATCATGACGATGGCTACACACTCTTCTCCTTTCCCAGGATCTTCATGAATCAATGAGATCGTTTCTTTCTTAACTCTGTTAAATAATTCATCCACAGTGTCATCCTGTTCGATCACTTCATGCGCGATTATCAGATTCTGTTTAATAAAAGATTGTATGCTCTTGCTTACCATACTGATCGTAGCTTTTGCCATCTTATCAAGATGTGTGTTCTCTCTGATCGTAAGAACTTCTGCATCTTTTTTAACGATTCCAGTAATATCACATGCCTGGTCTCCGATACGTTCCATATCAGATACCATCTTCATAGCTGCTGATATAACACGCAGATCGCTTGCCACTGGCTGTTGCTGCATCAGAAGTTTCATACAGATACGTTCGATATCTCTTTCCTTCTGATTGATTTCTTCTTCCATTGTTACAATATCATCCATCAGTTCTTTATCTCTTGTCGCAACGATCTTGGCCGCAGCTGTGATCATCTCTTCACATAAAGAACCCATGTCGATCATCTCTTGATTTAACTTAAGCAGCTGTCTGTCGAATCGATTTCTCATCTAAATCACCCAAACCTTCCTGTAATATAATCTTCTGTTCTCTTATCCTGTGGCATAGAAAATAGCTGATCTGATTTTCCGTACTCTACCATCTCTCCTAATAAGAAGAATGCTGTATTATCAGAAATTCTGACTGCTTGCTGCATATTATGTGTTACCATGATGATCGTATACTTTGATTTTAATTCTACCGCAAGATCTTCAATTTTGGAAGTAGAAATTGGATCAAGAGCTGAAGTTGGTTCATCCATTAGTAAAACTTCAGGTTCTACAGCTAACGCTCTCGCGATACAAAGTCTCTGCTGCTGACCTCCAGAAAGCCCTAAAGCGCTTTTCTTTAAGCGATCTTTTAATTCATCCCAGATTGCTGCATTTCTTAAAGATTTTTCTACGATATCATCTAATTTTGCTTTGCTTCGGATTCCATGAGTTCTTGGTCCATATGCAATATTGTCATAAATACTCATTGGAAATGGATTTGGTTTCTGGAATACCATTCCAACTCGTTTTCTTAATAAATTGACATCCATGTCACCATAAATATCATCTCCGTCTAATGTTACTTTACCTGTAATCTTACAACCTTCTACAAGATCATTCATTCGGTTTAATGATTTTAAAAGTGTTGATTTACCACATCCAGATGGTCCGATAAATGCTGTGATCTCATTTTTAGGAAGATCCAGATTAATATTTTTTAAAGCCTTGAATTTTCCATAATACAGGTCAAGGTTTTCAACTTTCATTTTACTATCCATAATTGGTTACCCTTTCGTAATTCGTTTTGCGATAAATGAAGATACGGCGTTGATCACAAGCACGATCAGAAGTAACACAACTGCTGTTGCATATGCCTGATTGATATGTAATCCTTCGCATGATAATACATACATATGAAGTGCCAGTGTACGTCCTGATCCCATAACATTTGCAGGGATTTCTGCGATCGTACCTGCTGTATACATTAATGCTGCCGTCTCACCGACAATACGTCCGATTCCTAAAATAACTCCAGATAAGATTCCTGGAACTGCTGATGGCAAGATAATACAAAATACTGTTCTTAGTTTTCCTGCTCCAAGTCCAAAGCTTCCTTCTCTAAAAGAATCAGGCACAGACTTTAATGCTTCTTCGGTTGTTCTCATGATCAATGGTAAGATCATGATCGCCATTGTTGCTGCTCCAGATAGCAGACATAATCCCCATCCCAAAGCTTTTACGAAAAATAACATACCGAATAATCCATACACGATCGATGGAATTCCTGATAATGTTTCTGCTGTTAAACGAACAACCTCAACTAATTTATTTCCACGTTTTGCATACTCTACTAAATAAATTGCTGCAAAAATTCCAAGTGGTACTGCTAATACCAAAGATAATACTGTCATGATCAAGGTATTAATGATTGCTGGGAATACCGATGCATTTTCACTTGTATATTTTAATTCAAATAATTGTGAATTTAAGTATGGTACTCCATTTACAAGAATATAAACGATCAAATATGCCAGTACTGCGACAGTTGCGATCATCGCAACATTTACAAGAAGCCATAATACAAAGGATAACGGCGTTCTTTTATATGATTTCATTCTTTGTATCCAAGACGTTTTATTGATCGCTTGGATCTTTTCTACTGATTCCATTTCTTTCACCGCTTCCATTTTAACGTTCCTCCTTGCTCTTTAATACTGCAAAGCACAGGTTGATCATTAAGATAAATACAAATAATACAACTGCTGTTGCGATCAGTGCTTCTCTGTGAAGGTCTGTCGCATATCCCATTTCAAGGACGATATTGGATGTCAAAGTACGAACTCCTGAGAACATTCCATCTGGGATGATCGCCTGATTTCCAGCTACCATTACTACCGCCATTGTCTCACCGATCGCACGTCCGATCCCTAAAACGATCCCTGCAAGAATACCTGATTTTGCTGCAGGTAACACTGCGAAGAATACGCTTCGCTCATGACTTGCTCCAAGTCCTAAGGACCCTTCATAATAACTATCTGGGACTGCTCGGATCGCACTTTCAGATACTCCGATGATCGTTGGCAGGATCATGATCCCAAGCAAGATAGATGCTGTAAATACACAGTTACCATTTCCAAATATATTACGGAAAGCTGGTACTAACACTACCATTCCAAAGAATCCATAAACAACAGATGGAATTCCTGCCAGAAGATCAACTGCTGGTTTTACTATTTTATACACTTTTTCATTACAAAACTTTGCCATATAGATCGCAGCAAGAATCCCAACTGGAACTCCAACCAAAATCGCTCCTGCTGTTACATAAATACTTCCTATGATCATCGGGAAAATGCCAAAGATTCCACTCTTTGCATCCAGATCTTACCTAAAACAAAATTTCCAAGTCCGATTTTCCCGATTGTAGGAATACCATTTACGAACAGAAATGCACAGATTAAAATTACTGCCAAAATTGAGGCACATGCTGCGATCAAAAATACGACATGCATGATTTTTTCTGAATATTTCTTCATTATTACCATTCCTTTATATTGATGATTCTTTCTTATTTAATATCTGCCCATTTTGTTGTTTTTCCTGTGTATATATCTTTTACCTGCGCACTTGTTAATTCATCAACTTTACTGTCTTTATTTACGATAACTGCGATACCATCTTTTGCGATAACTGTTGCTTTTACACCTTTTTTAGCTTCGCTGTCTGACAAGATCACGAGATGCCATACCGATATCACATGTTCCTTCGATTGCATTTGTAACACCTGTTGTTGAATCGCTCTGCTGCACTTCAACTGTTACATCTTTGTTTGCTTTTGCATATGCTTCTTTTAATTTTTCCATAACTGGTGTTACTGAAGAAGATCCACCAACAACAACTTTACCTTTTGCACCGTTTGATTTGTAAGCTGGTGCTTTCTCGTCTGCTTTGATATATCCATTATCCTGTATGATCTTCTGTCCATCTGCACTCATGATATAGTTTTCAAAGTCCTGAGCCTGTTTGCTTAATTTATCTTTTGTTACGATATTAAATGGACGAACGATCTTGTATGATCCATCTTTTACAGTATCAACACTTGCCTCAGCTCCGTCGATCTTAACTGCTTTTACTGTGTCATTTAAAGATCCTAAAGATATGTATCCGATAGCTGCTTTGTTTTCTGCAACTGTTGTCATCATTACAGATGTTGAGTTTGTGATCTGTACACTTGATGTTGTTTTATCTACTTTATTTCCATCCTTATCTTTCTGTTCAATTCCGAATAATTCGATAAAAGCTCCTCTTGTTCCTGATCCATCTTCTCTGGATACTGCTGTGATATTTTCATCAGATGCTGCTTTCTTATCGTCACTTGAGCTTCCGCCACATCCTGTTAAAAGGCTTGATGCTGCTACTGTTGCTACTGCTAATGTTAATAATTTCTTTCTCATAGTTCTTTCTCTCCTTTTGAACTTTGTGTTCGTATCAATTACAGATATTATGTTACTTTGGAAATGTAAAATCAAAAAGAAGAGTTGTGTAAAGTTTTTGTTAAATGTAAAATTTTGAATAGCGGAAATTATTGGTGGAATATTATAAAAAGAGATCATGTGTCCGCAACCCACTTTCGTTCGGACTCTCACGTAACTGTACTAAGCTCCTGAATGGTCATTCGACCATCCACTCGCTAAGTGCAGACGTGTTCGTACGGTTGCCGACACATGATCTCTTTTTATAATATTCAAATAATTTATGTTATTCAAACTTCTACGTAGTATGTATGTTTTACTATATTGGTGTTTATAATAAACATTCTGTCTGCCGCTACATAAATTGGAAGTTGACAACGTTTAACATATACACCCACTTAAATTTTTCAATCTTGTAATTGTCCACACTTTAGACTTCTGGTATATGATAAAAATAAATAAACGATCGGAAAATTCTCTAGCTGCTCTTCCGATCGTTTATTATTTATCATATACTTGAAATCTACAGTTGGCCACTACAAATTCAAAACTTTATAATCTTTTGCTGTTAATGTAAATTCCACTCCATCGCTTACATATACTTTATTGTTTTTATCTACAAAAACAGCCTTTGCATTATATTTCTTTAACAATTTCTGGCTTTTCTTTACTCCTAAACTGAAACATGCTGTAGATAGCCCGTCTGCGTTGAGTCCTGAATCGCAGATGATCGTACAGGATCTGATGTCTGTTTTTACACTGTATCCTGTTTTGGAATCTAAGATATGGAAGTAGCGTTTGCCTGTCTTTTTATCTGTAAATGTTTTTTCATAATCTCCAGATGTTGAAATGCTTGTGCTGCTTTTGACTTTGATCCCTCCTAGGACTTCTCCGTCTTTGCCGTTTGGATCTTGGATCCCTACGTTCCAGTCGGAGCCGTCAGATTTTTCTCCATAAACTACAATGCTTCCTCCTAGAGCTACCATGGCTCCTGTGATTTCTTTGTCTTTTTGATCATCTTGATGGCTTCGTCGGTTCCGATTCCTTTTCCATAGGCTCCAAGGTCTATCTTGGTATTTTTGTCGCATGCAAGGATTTCTCCGTTGTCTTTGACTGTGACATGCTGGCTGTTTTCTGACAGATCTCCGCTGATCGCTTTCTTGATCTTATTTGCATCTGGTACTTTGGGATCGCTTGATTCAAAATCCCAGAGTTTTGTTAATGCTCCGATCGTTGGATCTACCGTGTTTCTTCCGTCTGCATAGGAGTCCTGGCTGATCTTGATCGCTTGTTGTAACCAGTTTTTAAGATTCCCTGTGACTTTTGTTTTTCCGTTGTTTTGTTCTAATTTCTGATTGATTTTTGAAACCTGGGAACTTTTTAATCTCCATGACAATTGTTGTTTTTCAAGTTTCTTTTCCATGTCGATGATCTTTTGTTCTGTCTGTTCCAGATCATCGCTTGTTCCATAGAGTGTAATGTTCGTTACAGTTCCCATTGCAAAATCTGTATGGCTGTATGATGTCGATTCCTTTTTGCATCCTGTCATCATAGATGGGATCATGCTGATGCACAAGATACTTGCGATCGTTTTTTTCAATGTAAGTTTCATATTCTTTACTTACCCTTTCTTTATAAATTTACATACTGCCATCCATACTCTTTGTAAGCTTTGATCTTTAATTTATTCTGACTAACATATTTTTGTAAGACTTTCTTTCTCTGATTTTGTGTGACAGAATCCTTCATCATCCTTATTGCAACATCAGGATATCCTTTACATAACTTCCAGATCGATCTCTCCAGAGATTCTCCATCTTCTGCGTATCTTGTCTTGGTTACTCGATAGCCGTCTTTTGTTTTCTTCAGATACATGACCCCTGGATAACTTCCACCAGAGTAGTTCTTTAACAGACTTCCATAACGATAATATGTTTCACTCCAGAAGTTCGCATAAACTTCTGCTCCGGATTTTGCTTCAACGATCTTATAAATATTCAGCATTGGGATTGTAACAAGTCCTTCTTCTTTATCTTCGTCAGATCTCTTTTTTTGTCTCATCAAAGACTGCCTTGATCCTCAAGTCTTTCCCTGTATATTCGTATTCTGGAAGTTGGGTATTAAGTTTTATTTTGTCGGATGTTTTAAGATTTACCATTCACTTTGTATGTCTGGCTGGTTTTCTTTTCCTGATAAAGTATATAGTTTTAGGCCGTCTTTGTCTACCACTAACACCGATTGTTTTCTGATTCCTTTGGAATCTTTCCACTGATATGCATACTTACTTGATGAGACATCCATTGCACGGATCTTATCTCCGATCTTTCCAGGTATGCTGTCCGATTCTTTTTGTGTATATTTATGATCTTTGATGATCGTCTGATACAATTTGTCTTTTTCACTGATCTGTTTGGATGGCGTGATTTTTGCAAATTTCATGTTATCACACCGTTTGAGCGAATATGCATAAATATTTCCGTTTACTTTTCCTTGTAATTGATTGTAAATGATCATCCATTTCTGATCTTTTGACACCTTTATAGCCGTCTCAAGTCCTGGATTTTCTTCATCTCCTTCACTGTAGAATGATCACATCCGATTTTGTCAAGATCTACCGCAGCAATGACTTTCTTCTTTGTTCTATCATAGATCACACTTCCAACAGAGTCTGAAAATACGGCAAGGTTATCTGAGCAATACGACAATTCTATTCCTTCATTCTGAAACAACCTATTATTTTTTGCCCTGTAAGAAAGCCAGGCACAGATCTGTGCTGCAGATGCTGACTGATCGCTTTTTTTGATCGTTGCATAGACTTCATTTTTCTGTGCCTGACTACTCTTACCCTTCCCACACCCTGTAAACAACGATGTTGCCATAACAGCACTCATCAATAGTAAAGTACCTTTTCCACACTTTCTCATCTTTGTTCCTCCTTATTCTCTTATTGTCTCCTATCTTATTGTTTTCAACTTTATTATACAAAGAAAAAGCATCAAAAAGAAAACAAAATCTTAAGATTCTTCTACATAATTCTTAATGATTTTGTTTTCTTCTTGTATACATTATAATTCTATGATCTTGCCATCACAGATCGTATATTTTACTTTTCCTTTTAATTTCCATCCTGTAAATGGAGAGTTCGTTGCTTTGGATTTATATTCCTTGACTTCCCATTCTTCCTCTGGATCAAACAAGACAACATCCGCAGGTTTCCCTTCCTGCAATCTTCCTTGTTCCATATTATATAGTTTTGCTGGATTGACCGTCATCTTCTCCAGAAGCTGCATCATAGAAAGATATCCTTTCTCCACAAGTTCTGTGACTCCAAGTGCCAGCGATGTCTCGATTCCTGTAATGCCACTTGGTGCCTGATCTAATGGTTTGTCTTTCTCTTCTTTGGAGTGTGGGGCGTGGTCTGTCGCAATGATCTCGATCGTACCTTCCTGTAATCCTTTGATGATCCTCTGACGGTCTTCTTCTGTTCGAAGTGGCGGGTTCATTCTTGCCAGTGTTCCGTATTTTAATACGGCCTCTTCTGTCAACGTGAAATGGTGTGGAGACGCCTCTGCGTAAACATTCGCACCTTTTTCTTTGGCTTCTTTCACGTAATCTACCGCAACACCAGAGCTGATATGCTGAATATCGACTTTCGCTCCTGTTTTGACTGCTAATTCACAGTCTCTCTTTACCATCACGGCTTCTGCCAGGTAAGAAGCTCCACCATAATTTAACTGTTCGGAGACTTTTCCCTGGTTCACTCCTGGCTGTTTAATATATGCAGGATCTTCTTCATGAAGACTGATCGGTACATCTAATTCTTTGGCTTTCTTCATGGCTTCTTCTACGAGCTTCTCATCCATCAGTGGAATTCCATCGTCTGTAAATCCACGAACCCCTGCTTCATAGAGTGCATCCATGTCTGTTAATTCTTTTCCTTCAAATCCTTTGGACACAGCTGCTGCCTGCCATACTTTGATCGGAAGTTGTTCACATCTGTCTTCGATCTCTTTGTAAATATCCACAGAATCCACGACAGGCTTTGTATTTGCCATACATACTACCGTCGTAAATCCACCAGCTGCTGCCGCAGCAGAACCTGTCTGTAAATCTTCCTTATATGTAAATCCCGGATCGCGGAAATGTACATGTACATCAATCAATCCAGGGGCTGCGATCATCCCGGAAGCATCAATGACCTGTTCAATGCCAGAGACATCATCTACCTTACCGATCTGTCTGATCCTCTTCCCGTCTAATAAAATATCTGTTACCTGATCGAATCCGCTTTCTGGATCCATCACTCTTGCATTCTTAATTAAAATCATCTCTGCCTCCACGATCATATGTTTTATTTTACCTGTTCTTTCACTGCTTCAGCGACAGTTTCTAAATTATCTTGTGTCAGTTCTTTTTCTGATTTCACGACAATAACATAGTTATTTCCGCTCTTTGATGTGATCGTCCCAAATGCATTGTATGCTGTCTCATCATCAATTTCTTTTGTCATTGGTACAAACGCTACTTCTTCTGTCTCGATCGTATCTCCGATCTCGTAATTATGTCCTTTTTCTTCCAGTGCCATTACCTCATTAGAGATTGTTTCATCTAGATCTTCTTCCATGATCTCCTCAGATTTTCCTTCACACTGCTGAATGCTGACATTCATTCCATTGACTTCAAAACTGTGATCAGAAGCTTTGGTCGTGATCTTCTGTTTGATCGCAAATCCTCCTGCTACAGATAAGCAGATTCCTACAATGGCTAAAAACTTTTTGTTAAAAATAATTTTTCTCATGGTTCTATCCCTCCTTGAATGCTGGCATTTTAGTCAGATATAGTATACCCTATTTTATAGATAAATTGCGAGCTATTTTTTCTTAATTTTTTCTTTCCAAAAAATATTCCCTTTACCTGATAGAAAAAATTTTGTTTTTGTGTCTTCTCTTTTGGAGCAAGTCTTTTTGCTTCATTTAAAAAGTGGATCTGTGAATTCATATTATCTTCACGTTTTTTCTTAGTTGTATATTCTCCGTTGGAAAGCAGTACCTGTGCCTGAATGTTATCCTGCTTCATCACATTGATCATCTTCAGGATTCTTTGTTTTAACCTTGGATCATAGATCGGTGCTGCGACTTCAACTCTTCTTCTTGTATTCCTTGTCATCATATCCGCAGATGAAATATAAATCTCTGTATCATCTCCAACTCCAAATGCATAAATCCTTGAATGTTCCAGAAATCTTCCGACAATGCTTTCTACACGGATATTCTCTGTCTTCCCTGGGATTCCAGGACGAATACAGCAGATTCCACGAATCAGCAGAAATATCGGAACTCCTGCATTTGACGCCTTCGATAACTCATCGATGATCTTACGATCTGTTAAAGAGTTCATTTTCATAAAGATCCCACATGGCTGAAAGCTTTCTGCTTTCATTTTTTCACGTTCAATCCTTTTTATGATCCCATCCTGAAGACTTGATGGTGCCACAAGAAGATGTTTATACGTTCCTTGAAGATTAAATGTTGCCATATTGTGAAAGAAAACAGATGCATCATGTCCAATTTCTTCGGATGCTGTCATAAGGCTTAAATCTGTATATAATTTCGATGTACTTTCATTGTAATTTCCTGTTCCGATCTGTGTGATGTAATAAATTCCACGACTGTTTTTCTTCGTGATCAGACAAACTTTAGAATGAACTTTGTAATCTTCCATTCCATACATAACCTTACAACCAGCTTCTTCTAAGATTTCAGAATAATTGATGTTATTTTCTTCATCAAATCTTGCCCTAAGTTCCATCAATACAAGAACTTCTTTTCCATTTTCCGCTGCCTCACATAGATATTTGACGATCCTTGCCTGCCTTGCCAAACGATAAATGGTGATCTTGATAGAAAGAGTTTCTTTATCCTTTGCACTTTCTTTCAATAATTCAATAAATGTATCCATGCTGTCAAACGGAAAGGATAATAATTTATCTTCCTCAAGAATCTGTTTTGTCACACTGACTCCTGGAATAAAATCTCTGTTTAACGCTGGTACAAATGGACGATAGCATCCATTTTTCTCTCTTCTTTTGACACTTTATCTGTCAGCTTATAAACATATTTTAAATCCAATGGCGCCTGGCTTTTAAAGATGTCCTGTTCTGAAATATTTAAACGTTCTGAGAGGTATTTTTTAATCTCTTTATGACGATTGCCCTCAATTTCTAAGCGAACTGGTTTTAATCTGGCCCTCATCTTAATGATCTTCTTCATATGTGTACGATAATCATCTGTTGATTCATAAATCTCATCATCTGGATTGATATCAGCACTTCTTGTAATACATAAAACTGCCTTTTCTTCTACCGTATAATTCTCAAATAATTCATCGCAGAAATACAAATGATGTCTTCTAAAAGTACATATCTTCTTCCTTCCCCTGATAGAAAGATCATACGCTCCACATCTTTTGGAAGTCCAATGATCCCAAAAGAGATCTTTTCTTTCTTCTTTAAGATCAATCCGATCTGCAATACTTTATTCGGAATATGAGGAAATGGATGCTGTTTCCCGATCACGATCGGAGAAAGTACTGGCAGTATCATCGCCTCATAATATGTCTTTAATCTTTTCTTTTCCTCTTTTTCTAATTCCTCGATCTGACAGCGTTTGATCTTCTTGTCTGCTAGTTCTCCGGATACTTTTGCAAAGATCTTATCTCTTAATTCATACAGTGGTCTGACATGTTTTGCGATCTCATCTAACTGTTCTTCTGGGGTCAGATCCGAACGGATATCTCTGTGATTATCATGGATCAGACTCATTTCATGAATGCTGCCCACTCTGACCATAAAAAATTCATCCAGATTGTTCGTAAATATCTCTAAAAATTTCAGACGTTCAAAAATAGGAACGTTTTTTTATCTGCTTCTCTTAAAACACGCTCATTAAATTTCAACCAGGATAATTCCCTGTCCTGTGTGTAAGAAAAATCATAGTTTTTGTTCATCATCCTGCCCTCCATCATTCATTCTATTTCCTATGAAAAAATCCGGAGAGATATTGATATTCCCCCGGATTCTCATTCTTATTAATATGCAAATTTTTCTGCAAAATATGCTTTCAGATCTTCAATCTTAACACGTTCCTGTTCCATTGTGTCACGATCACGAACTGTAACAGCTCCATCTTCTAAAGAATCGAAATCGAATGTTACACAGTAAGGTGTTCCAATCTCATCCTGTCTTCTATAACGCTTACCAATATTACCACGTTCGTCGAATTCACAGTTATATTCTTTCGCTAATTCTTCATAAACCTTCATAGCACCATCGCTTAACTTCTTAGATAATGGTAAGATACCGATCTTAACAGGTGCTAATGCTGGATGGAAATGAAGAACTGTTCTTGTATCTCCGCCTTCTAATTCTTCTTCATCATATGCAGAGCATAAGAATGCAAGTGTTACACGGTCTGCTCCAAGAGAAGGTTCGATCACATATGGGATGTAACGTTCTTTGTTCACATCATCAAAATATGTTAAATCTTCACCAGATGTATTCTGATGCTGAGTTAAGTCATAATCTGTACGGTCTGCGATACCCCATAATTCACCCCATCCGAATGGGAACATAAATTCAATGTCGGATGTTGCTTTAGAATAGTGAGATAACTCTTCTTTCTCGTGGTCACGCACTCTCATCTCATCTTCTTTGATTCCAAGTGTCTGTAACCAGTTGATGCAGTAATTCTTCCAATATTCAAACCATTCTAAATCTTTGTCTGGTTCACAGAAGAATTCTAATTCCATCTGTTCGAACTCACGAGTACGGAATGTGAAGTTTCCTGGTGTGATCTCGTTACGGAAAGATTTACCGATCTGTCCGATTCCAAATGGGATCTTCTTTCTTGATGTTCTCTGAACATTCTTGAAGTTTACAAAAATTCCCTGTGCTGTCTCAGGACGTAAGTAAACTGTATTCTTCGCATCTTCTGTAACACCCTGGAATGTCTTGAACATCAGGTTGAACTGACGGATCTCTGTAAAGTTCTTCTTTCCACAAGTTGGGCATACAACATCATGCTCATTGATGAAGCTTTCCATCTCTTCTTTGGACCATGCATCCACAGATCCTTCGATCTCCATTCCATGTTCCTGCATATATCTTCGATCAGTTTATCTGCACGGAAACGTTCATGACATTCTTTACAATCCATTAATGGATCTGAGAAGTTACCAAGATGTCCTGATGCAACCCATGTCTGAGGGTTCATTAAGATTGCAGCATCAATTCCTACATTATATGGACTTTCCTGAATGAACTTCTTCCACCAAGCTTTCTTTACATTGTTCTTAAGTTCTACACCAAGGTTTCCATAGTCCCATGTATTAGCAAGTCCTCCATAAATTTCTGAACCGCTATATACAAATCCACGTACCTTGGCAAGGTTAACGATTTTCTCCATTGATAATTTCATAATAGCCTTTACCTCTTCAAATTTTT
>ENA-OQIC01000623-OQIC01000623.1-human-gut-metagenome-genome-assembly--contig:-NODE-623-length-14961-cov-1.788122_pt1 | contig 14961 bp, 13 predicted proteins | sample MGYA00242572_ERZ504736 | MGnify/ENA primary metagenome ERZ504736 (study PRJEB26092, sample SAMD00036201) | human gut metagenome | host: Homo sapiens | study: EMG produced TPA metagenomics assembly of... | reverse complement strand
TCCAAGTCAATTTACCGTGTACGTTCACGAAGCGTTCTTCTCACGATCCTGTATCTCAAGGCGTCCCAGCGGTTCTGGGATCTCGTTCGCATAGGGATCCTCATCCCATTTGCCATCCTCATTCTTATGCGTAGGGAAGGTTGGGTTGTAAGTGGCGGCCGAATAGAAAGTTTTCTCATAATCGTTCGTATAATCCACTTGTTTCAAGGAACCGAACATACCGAACTCGATTTTCAACTTATTGTTGAACATATTCTGGGAAGCGTCCAGTTTAGCCGTATAATTCTTCATACCGCTATTCTTGATAATACCCTGTTGATCGATCACGCCTACAGAAGCACGATAGTTCGAATCGTCGTTACCCGCGCCGAAAGAGATGTTATGGTTCTGCGTATAACCCAACTGCTCGATCTCGTCGAAGAAATTCGTATTACCTCCCATATCCAGCGGAGTCATGCCTAACGCCTTCGCCGTAGAGCGGAACTCATCGGCGGATAACATCTTCAAGTTCTTATAAACGTTACTGATACCGAAGTTGCCGTTATAACTCAACGTCTTCATACCGTTCTTACCTTTCACCGTAGTCACTACGATTACACCGGCGGCACCACGTGAGCCGTACTGAGCGGTCTCGGAAGCGTCCTTCAAGATCGTGAACGTCTCGATGTCGGCGGGAGCGATCGCGTCCAACATGCTCAAATCTCCGAATACGCCATCGATAATCACCAAGGGATCATTACCACCGGACAAAGAGGTCGTACCACGTACACGGATAGAAGGCTTAGAGGCAGGGTCGCCACCCGTCTTGGAGATTACCACACCGGCAACCTTACCTTTCAAGGATTCCAACGGCGTATTCACCACACCTTGGTTCATATCCTCTTTCTTGATACGCTCTACCGCACCGGAGATCGTACGCTTGCTACCGGTAGCGTAACCTACTACTACCACCTCGTCCAACGCCTCTACATCCTCGTCCAGAATGATATTCAGGTTCTGCTGTCCATTTACCGGGATCTCTTGTGATTTATAACCGATATAAGAGATGGTCAGAGTCCCGTCTTTCGGAGCTGCCAACGTGAAATTTCCGTCCATATCGGAAATCGTACCATTCGTTGTTCCTTTCACAAGGACACTAGCTCCAATAATCGGATCGCCGAATTTAGAGTCTTTCACTACACCTTTTACGGTAATGTCTTGAGCATAACTGCTAAAGGAAAGAAAAAGTCCCAAAAGAAGTAGGAACAAACCTCTTTCCCGCAAAGAGAAGAAATGCTTTTTCATGCTTTACAATTTAAGATTACTAAATTAATTTTATTTATTTCGTTTGCTTGATAAAACAACCAAGAGGGGGAATCCCCCCCTTCTCGGACATAAAATAATCTTACAGGAATAAAGGGCGGGTAAAAGCGGGCCTAGTTGTTATATAATAAATTGATTTGATCATAAAATAGAATACTTTGTTACATTTGCCTCAATCTTTTATCTAAAGTGGTATGTGTGAGCAATTGTATCTAACGGATGATCGTCTTCTTTTCGATAAGATCAGAGGGGGCAACGCAAAGGCGTTCGAATACGCTTTTCGCAAGTTCTCTCCCCGTTTAGAGGCATTTGCCCAGAAATACACCAACGATACAAACGAGGCGGAGGATATCGTACAGGATGTATTCTTGAAATTATGGGAAAGAAGGGAGTTGCTGGATAACATCTCGCTGACCTCTTTTCTTTTCATGATGGTAAGGAATAGTTGTCTAAACTATTTAAAACACCGTCAGATAGCCGATTCGGTACAGCAACGGATACCGGATGCCGAGACTGCCGAGCGATTATACGCGGCGGATTTCGTACCTGACCCTTCTTCCTTGCTGATCCAAAAGGAACTGTCCGACTCGATCGATCAGATTATGGAGGAACTACCGCCCAAATGCAAGGAAGCGTTCGTTCTCAGCCGTCTGAACGGCTTGAAAAACCGGGAGATAGCGGAACATATGGCTATTACGGAGAAAGTGGTGGAGAAACACATTACCCGTGCCTTGAAACGATTCCGGGATGGATTAAGGCGTTATGCCTTATTACTGGGAACGCTCCTTAGTCTTTGGAAATGGTAATAAAGATTTAGTAAAACAGGAAAATGGAGAATAAACGATTCGAACATATAATTACACGGTATCTGAAAGGCAAGGCGACCCCGGAGGAAGAAGCGGAGTTGCTTCAAGCCATCCATGCCTCAAAGGAATGGGAGGCCGCTTTCCGGAAGCGAACCGCCGAATGGAATCCTTTGGAAGAGACTGAAGCCGATCCGGAAACGGACCGGAAATGGAATCGGATCGCTTCGATCATCACGCCCTCGGAATCTCAATCGCAAACCGAAGAGGCACCGGTTATTTCCTTGGTCTCAACTTCTTCCCGAAGAATATGGTTCTCGATAGCAGCGGTGGTCTTACTATTGCTTGTATCCGGAGTTACCGTCTATTTCTTGAATCAAGGCGGAAAAGCGGGAACAGGAAATGCCGAATGGCAAACGATTATAGCTGCGCAAGAGGATCGTTCGATCCTTTTACCCGATGGTAGTTCCGTTTATTTGAGAGAGAATTCCGAGCTAAGCTATCCGGAGGTCTTCGCCTCTTCCGTACGAGAGGTCAAAATCAAAGGAGAAGCCTTTTTGAGTCACTCCCAATAGCGAGCAGCCTTTTATAGTTGATGCTTCCGGCTTATCGGTCAAGGTACTGGGAACCTCTTTCAGCGTACAGACCTCCGATCAAGGAAACGAGATCTCCGTGATCTTGGTAGAAGGAAAGGTGAGCCTGAATAACGCGCATGAGAAAGAATTGGTACAGTTGCATCCGAACCAAAAAGCCGATTATTTCGTGAATGACGAACATTATACGGTAACGGAAGTTGATAGTGAACGGCTTACCTCGTGGAGAAAGGATCATCTTTTATGATAACGCTTCCCTAGATGAAATCGTACGCTTGATCGAACAAACCTATAAGGTCTCACTCATATACACACGTCCGGAAAACGATGATCAACGTTTCTCCGGCGCTTTTCTAAAGACACAAAAATTAGAAACCGTATTACAACAAACCAATAAACTCACGGGTACGAACTTGATTCTTATTCAATGAAGAGATACGCGCCACTGCTGTTAACCTTTCTTTTTCTCCCGCTGCTCTTCTCCTGCTTCGATCTGGAAGAAGACCTATACGACCAGCTGGAGAAAGAGGATTATTATACGGATTATGAATCCTTAATGGCCTCCGTACTCCGTCCTTATGAGCATGCGAAATGGGCGGAGACTAATTTCTCTTTCTGGCTGCAAGAGTTATCGGCGGATCAGCTCGTGATCCAACCCAAAAACGAGAGGCATTGGGAAGGACGGGGGCGTATGGCGTATGATCCACCAACATACATGGGACACGTACGAGAAAAACAGCGAGCAAATGTGGAACGCTTGCTACGGAGGTATCGGATATTGTAATAATACATTGGCGGATATCCAAGAGTTATCATATGATAACTTCGGACTCGCAGAGTCCGACAAGCGGCAGCATATCGCCGAGCTTACCGCTTTACGGGCTTATTTCCAACTTTTACTTCTGGATGCGTTCCGCATCCCCGCGATCTCCCTCACGACAGAGGAAGAGGTCGGTTCGGCTACCCCACAAGAAAATTTCCACTTTATAGAAGAGAGCTTATTAAACGCCATCCCCGATTTACCCAAGGCACCCTCTAAGAATTACGAGGGACGTATCACCCAAGGAGCGGCGACCGTATTATTGATGAGGCTCTATTTTAACGCGTCTTGGTACATCAATATACCGATGTGGGAACAGACCGGAGCGCTTTGCGAACGGATTATCAACGGAGAGTTCGGCACTTACTCTCTCACCTCGGAATGGACCGATTTATGGAACGCAGGCAATCAAGATTGTCCGGAATTAATCTGGTCTTATCCCCAGTCCCGGCAAGTAGGATATGACGATTTTTACTATCTGTTTTTTATGCACTACCAAGCGCCCGAACGATTCGGCTGTGGCAAGGATTTGCCGGCGGCCTATAATGGTTGTCACCTCAGTCCCTCTTACGATCCATCCGGCAAGCCCTACCCTTATACGTTAGGACGCACGTTTTCCAAATTTCCTGATACGGATCTCCGGAAGAAGAACTTCAAGGTACTCTCACAAGGCATTTACGAGGGATTATTCCTCTTCGGACCCCAACAGATATACAATAGCGACCAGCTTCAGTATGGCGCCGAGGAATGGGGAAACTACCCCCTCATTTTCATAGATCAAGTAGCACGTTATTCCGACCATCTATCCGATACGGAAAAGAAAGCGCTCACAGATAAACAATTATCTTCCGATACGCCGTGGATCATACAAGATAAAAGATTCACCTCCCTCGCATCCAATATCAAGACCGGCGAGGAGAATACAGGTATCCGTATCGTGAAATATCCGCTTTATCCATCCGGAGACGTGGGGCTGATGGCGAATAATCTGGTAGTGTTACGGCTAACAGAGGTTTATTATACGCTGGCGGAAGTTTCCTTTCGTCTGGGTAATCCAGCCAAGGCCGAGGCGATCTTGAACCAGATACGCAAACGATACTATGCGCCGGAAGACTGGGAACAAGTACGCTATCCGGAAGATGGCTCCGTCCTTACCGCACAGGAATTATTGGATGAATGGGGACGTGAATTTCTAGCGGAGAAACGAAGACGTACCGATTTAAACCGGTTCGGCCTATTCACGACCGGTATCTGGTGGGATAAGCAACCCTCCGATAGTTATCGCCGGTTCTATCCGATACCTGCCCGGGCGATATCGGCCAATCCCTTATTGAAACGCTCGGAAGGATATATCTATTAACCGTTTAATTCACCCTATGCAAATCAAGATATACATATCATTCTTAATAACGGCTCTGTTCCTTTGCGTCCCGCATACACGGGCCCAAGAGATCGAGGTTCCCATCACCTTGAATGAACATGGGACTCAATTAAGGGATGTATTGCGGAAAATAGAGCAACAATCCCCTTATCTTTTCCTATACAACGAGACTCAGTTGGATATGAAACAGAAAATCAATGAGAAAATAACCTCGCCGGATATCCGTAAATACTAGACCGGCTATGCGGACCGATCGGGATACGCTATGAGATCATGGACGTACAAATCTTGTTGATGCCTAAGATCGATACAGGGAAGCCCAAGCCCTATCCAGTCCCGGTTACGGGTTATATCACGGATGAGAAAGGGTCTCCCATGGAATTTGTCTCGGTAATCGACCTTCTTTCCGGTAAAGGAGGACTAACGAATGAGGAAGGGTATTTCCGCTTCTTTACGGATAAGGATTCGTGCCGGCTACAAATCTCCCATCTGGCCTATAAGCCGGAGCTAAGGACGGTAGGGCCCGATAACCGTCATTTACAGATCCAATTGATACCGGCCGTCTTTAATTTGGACGAGGTAGTAGCGATCGGCTACGGAACCTTGGCACGCAAGGAGCTGACATCAGCCGTGGGTTATGTATCCTCGGAACGGTTCTTATCCGGGAAGGTCAACAATCCCATCCAAGGCATCAAAGGATTGATCGCCGGAATGAGCATCTCGGGATCTTCCTTGTCCGATATAAACTCGATACCGGATATACAGATACGGGGCGCCGGGTCTATTTTGGCCGGAAACAATCCGCTAGTCGTGGTAGATGGGTACCGGAGTATCCTTGAATAGTTTATCACTAGCCGAAATCGCCTCCATATCGGTATTAAAAGACGGATCTTCCGCCGCCATTTACGGATCGAACGGGGCTAACGGAGTGATCTTGATAACGACCAAAAGCGGTAAAAGCTCGGATAAGTTGCAGGCCAATTACCAAACCTACCTAGCGGCCGCTCACGAATATAATAGACCTCGTGTCCTTTCGCCCGAAGCCTTTGTAGCAGCCGGGAGAGACGCTGATCTAGGGTACCATACGGATTGGCAAGCCGCTTTGATACGTTCCTGCCCCTTGGAACAAAATCATGATTTATCCATTCAAAACGGATGGAAAAGCGGGGCGTTCCGTATCTCCATGAATTACAGGGACGGACAAGGGTTAGACATCGTATCCTCCCGCCGGGAGTACGCCTTACGTACCCATATCAGCCAAAACCTCCTCTCCGGCTATCTGGAGTTAACCGTATCGCTCGCTTACAAAAAACAACATTTGCGCCTAGGTAACCATACAGCTTTCCAACAGGCGATGCTAGCCAATCCTACCGCCCCGATCTATACCGATGAGGAGGAGACGGAGTATCTCTATCCTTCCGGTTTCGAGCGGGATAATCCCGTAGCCTCACTAAAAGAGGAAAACCGGCAACAAGAGAACCAGTTTATGACCGGCTCGCTAACCGCACGGATCAACTGGAGCAAACCTTTTTACTCCACCATTATGCTCGCCGAGAACCGGGAAGAGAGTGAGGAAAATGTCTATTGGACCTCACGGGCCAAAGAATCCGTAGACAATAACCGGAAAGGGCGAGCGGATCGTACCTCTTCCAAATATGTAAACCGGACGCTAGACTGGACGAATCATTACGATAAAGCGTGGGACCAGCACACGGTCAAAGCGATGATAGGCTATTCATTCCAACGTTGGGATCATTCGGGAATGAACGCCGGAAATGCCGACTTTCCTACCGACTTCTTCACATGGAACAACATAGGCACCGGTTCTTACCTTACCGATGGAAAAGCGACTTTAAGCTCATTCAAGAATTCCAGCAAGTTGATCAGTGTCTTTGCCCGGTTTAATTATTCCTACCGGGACTTATTGATGCTTTCCGCTTCGTTTCGCAGGGAAGGTTCCAGTAAATTCGGGGCGAATCATAAATGGGGCAACTTCCCTGCCCTTTCGGGTGGTATACGCTTGAGCGAGTTACCCGCCTTCCAAACGGAATGGTTGGACGATCTTAAATTCAGGGTTGGTTACGGGGTATCGGGCCGCCATAATTTCTCCCCTTACCAATCGCTAGAGACGTACGCCGGAGCGGGTAAAGTCATGGTAGATGGCAAATGGATACAAGTATTCGGACCTAGCAATAACCCCAATCCGGATTTACGCTGGGAAAAAGCCTGCATACCAACATAGGCGCCGAGGCGATCTTATTCAACTCCCGCCTCATGCTCTCCTTGAATCTATTCAAACGTACGACAAAAGATCTCCTGTTTGTTTACAACGCGATCAAGCCTCCCATGATCCATGACAATATCACGACAAACGTAGGTACTATCGACTCCAAGGGATTGGAATGGGAAATGAACTGGCTACCGTGCGTACCAAGAACTTTCAATATTCGGCAAGCCTCACCGGTAGCCTATTGAGCAGTACGCTGAAAAGCCTTTCCAACAACCAGTTCAAGCTAGGCTATACCTATCTGTATGATCTTCCCACCCCCGGATTACCCGGCCCGGCTATCCGCTTGGAGGAGGGAAAGCCAATCGGCTCCTTTTTCGGTTGGCGCTATGCCGGAACCGACGCCGAGGGTAATATCTTGGTATGGAGCAAAGACGGGAGAAAGATCCCGACCACGGAACGAACCGAGGAAGACAAGAATTTTACCGGCAACGGCGTACCGAAAGTGCAGCTCTCTTTCAGCCATACGTTTACTTGGAAGAATTTTGATTTACGATTGTTTTTCACCTCTTGGCTGGGGTACGACCTGTTGAATCTGAAACAAATGTACTACGGGCTACAAAACGTACCGGTTACCAATCTTTTAGAAGACGCTTATACCCGTAACGACGCCATCAAGGGAGACAAGATCTATTGCGATTATTTTCTTGAGAACGGTAATTTCCTGAAATTAGAAGAATTGACCTTGGGATATAAAATTCCTCTCCCAGACAATAAATGGATTCAATCGTTACGCTGCTATTTCTCGGTAAATAATGTATTTACGCTTACCGGATATACCGGAGGCGATCCCGCTAATATCAACGTGAATGGCGTAGAACCCGGTATCGAGACCACTTCCATCTATCCTGTAGCCCGTACCTTCACGCTGGGATTATCCGTCCAATTCTAAAGACCTCCACTGCAAGCCGGGTTGCAGTAACACAACCCGCAAGGCTCTATCCGGGAAACCTGTAGTCAATATTTATTTTGTACGAAAAGCAAGCGCAAAAGGAACAACCTAATCAGTTAATTCCTAACTTTGTGAGCCTAAACAGTAGAAAACATGGTACAAAGATTCGATTACTTAGTGATAGCTCAGGAATCGCCGGTATGAGTTTCGCTCTGAAAGTAGCCAATGAAGGCAAGAGCGTAGCACTTATCTGTAAAGCCGGACAAGAAGAAGCCAACACATATTTCGCGCAAGGAGGTATCGCTTCCGTAACCAACTTGAAAGTAGATAATTTCGAGAAGCACATAGAAGACACGATGATCGCCGGCGATTGGATCAGCGACCGGGCAGCCGTGGAGAAAGTCGTGCGCGAGGCCCCTGCCCAGATCGAGGCGCTTATCCGATGGGGAGTTAATTTCGATAAGAAAGAAAGCGGAGAATTCGATCTGCATAAAGAAGGAGGACACTCCGAGTTTCGTATCCTGCACCATGCCGACAATACGGGAGCCGAGATACAGACGAGCTTGATAGAAACGGTAAACAACCATCCCAACATCGCCGTATTCACGAACCATTATGCGGTAGAGATTATCACCCAGCACCATATGGGCATTATCGTCACCCGCCATACCCCCGGTATCAAATGTTTCGGTGCCTATGTATTGAACGAGGATACGGGCGAGGTACATACTTCTTGTCAAAGATAACCGTTATGGCGACAGGCGGTTGCGAGGCCGTTTACCGGAATACGACAAACCCGCTGGTAGCTACCGGAGACGGTATCGCCATGGTTTACCGCGCGAAAGGCTCCGTAAAGATATGGAGTTTATCCAGTTCCACCCGACCGCCTTGTATCATCCGGGCGACCGTCCCTCTTTCCTCATCACCGAGGCGATGCGCGGATATGGAGCTGTATTGAGAAACCTTGGCGGCGAGGAGTTCATGCATAAATATGATCCCCGTCTTTCCTTGGCTCCCCGTGATATCGTAGCCCGTGCGATCGATAGCGAGATGAAACAACGGGGTGAAGACCATGTCTATTTGGACGTGACGCACAAAGATCCGGAAGAGACGAAGAAACATTTCCCCAATATCTATAAGAAATGCCTCAGCTTAGGGATCGATATCACGAAAGATTACATCCCGGTAGCCCCTGCGGCCCATTATTTATGTGGAGGTATCAAGGTAGACTTAAACGGGCAATCCAGCATCCGTCGCCTATATGCGATCGGAGAATGTTCTTGTACCGGCCTGCACGGTGGTAACCGCTTAGCTTCAAACTCATTGATCGAGCAGTTGTATATGCCGACGCCGCGGCGAAACACTCATTAAGCGTCATGGATCGCTATGAGTTTAACCAAGATGTACCGGAATGGAACGATGAGGGAACGATCACCAATGAAGAGCGTGTATTGATCACCCAAAGCATGAAAGAGGTAAACCAGATCATGGAAGCGTATGTAGGTATCGTTCGTAGTAACACACGTTTGATCCGTGCGTGGAACCGTCTGGATATTTTATATGAGGAGACAGAGAGCCTTTTCAAACGTTGTAAAGCATCCCGTGAATTATGCGAGTTGCGTAATATGATCAATGTAGGTTATTTGATCACTCGTCAAGCGATGGAACGGAAAGAGAGCCGGGGATTACATTATACGATTGATTACCCACCGATTAAATAATTGAAAATTGAGAATTGAAAATTGAGAATTACTAACTATGTTAATTCTCAATTTTAATTCTCAACTTTTAATTATCAATAGTTCTGTTTCATCGGTTCGAAATAAGCTTGCGGATGAGCGCATGCCGGACAGTTAACCGGAGCTTTCTTGCCCTCGAATACGAAACCACAGTTGCGACATTGCCACAAGATAGCCTCAGCTTTCTCAAATACCGTACCTGTTTCTACATTATTCAATAACTTACGGTAACGATTCTCATGCTCTGCCTCTACCTTAGCGATCATCTTGAAAGCTACAGCGATAGCGGGGAAACCTTCTTCCTCTGCGATCTTAGCGAACTCAGGATACAATTCAGCCACTCCTCATTCTCACCAGCTGCCGCGGCTGCCAAGTTCTCAGCGGTTGTTCCGATTACGCCCGCAGGATAAGAAGCGGTAATCTCAACCATTCCACCTTCCAAGAATTTAAAGAAACGTTTAGCGTGTTCCTTCTCTTGCTCGGCTGTTTCCATGAAAACACCTGCGATTTGCTCGTAACCTTCTTTCTTGGCTACGCTAGCGAAAAATGTGTAACGACTTCTTGCCTGAGATTCTCCGGCGAATGATTTCAATAAATTCTGCTCGGTACGTGTACCTTTAATACTTTTTTCCATAATGCTAATTTTATGTAGTAAATTAATGAGTCTGTTTTGTATATCGTTTTTCTTATGACCGATCAAAGTAAGAATTTGTTTCCAAACATCGATTACGCAAACATTAAATAATATCTATCTCTCAATAGATATCACTTATTTATCAAGGAAAAACTTCTCCTCCTTTATACTATGAAACAACAAATCCTCCTAAATTGTTTACACAAAACCGGAATGCGTCTTTAGATTTTTTGCATCTTCTTTATTTTATTAACTTTGCATCCTCAAATCAAACAGGCAAGAAGAAAAATGAAGAACAAATTTGATTTTCAGCCCAAACTCTTTACGGCGCTGAGAAATTATTCCAAAGAGAGGTTCATGACGGATCTCATGGCGGGTATAATTGTCGGCATAGTTGCCTACCACTCGCCATCGCTTTTGGTATCGCCTCCGGGGTAAGTCCGGAGAAAGGGTTGATCACGGCTATTATCGGTGGATTCATTGTCTCCCTTTTAGGAGGCTGCAACGTACAGATCGGCGGACCTACCGGAGCGTTTATCGTGATCGTTTATGGCATTATACAGAACTTCGGTATCGAAGGGCTTGCCATCGCTACCGTCATAGCGGGTATTATTCTGGTATTGATGGGCGTGTTGAAGCTCGGTACCGTGATTAAGTTTATCCCCTACCCGATTGTCGTAGGTTTCACGAGTGGTATCGCTATCACTATCTTCACGACACAAATGAAAGACTTATTTGGATTGACTATGGATAAAGTCCCCGCCGATTTCATCTCTAAATGGATCGCATATTTCGGGGCGTTCGATACGGTTAACCCTTGGGCATTCGTTATCGGTATCATTAGTATCCTGATCATTACGTTAAGTCCGAGGCTAACGAAGAAAATTCCGGGTTCCTTGATCGCTATCGTCATCATGACGATCGTTGTTTACATTATGCGTAATCATTTGGGTATTACAGGTATCGAGACGATTGGAGACCGGTTTACTATTAACGCTTCCTTGCCAGCCCCGGCTCCGATCACGTTTAATATGGAAACTATCAACTTATTGCTTCCCTCCGCCTTTACGATCGCTATCCTTGGGGCTATCGATCTTTATTATCCGCTACGGTAGCGGATGGTGTGACAGGCGACAAGCATAATTCGAATACGGAACTAATCGCCCAAGGCGCGGCGAATATCATCGTTCCTATTTTTGGCGGTATTCCCGTGACCGGCGCCATCGCCCGCACAATGACCAATATAAATAATGGTGGACGAACTCCGGTTGCCGGTATTATTCACGCCATCGTATTATTATTGATCTTGCTTTTCCTCGGACCGCTTACCAAACACATTCCAATGGCTTGTCTGGCTGGCGTATTGATCATCGTATCCTATAATATGAGTGAGTGGCGTACGTTCCGTTCCTTGATGAAAAACCCGAAAAGCGACGTATCCGTCTTGTTGGTGACTTTCTTCCTGACGGTTATCTTTGATCTTACGATCGCTATCGAGATCGGTCTTTTGATCGCCATGTTATTCTTTATGCGCCGTGTGGCCGAGACCACGCATGTATCCGTCACCACGGATGAGATCGATCTTTCCGACGAGGGCGAGATTCATCATGACGAGGAAGTCCTCTCCCTGCCTAAAGGTGTAGAGGTATACGAGATCGATGGTCCGTTCTTTTTCGGCGTAGCGAATAAGTTCGACGGCATCATGAAAAGTATGGGAGATAAACCGAAAGTCCGCATCATCCGTATGCGTAAGGTTTCGTTCATAGATTCTACCGGTCTGCATAACTTGGAAAGTCTTTTCCGTCTTTCCGAGGCAGAGCATATCCATATGATACTTTCCGGGGTCAATGAACATGTACACCGTGTATTGACAAAATCCGGATTCGATAAGAAGATTGGCGCAGAAAATATTTGCAGTAATATCAATGAGGCGGTAGAGAAAGCGAAAGCTGCCGTACAAGACTAAGATACTATCAGACAGTGGGAGACGCAGCATGCTGCGTCTCTACAACTGGATATTTATTCCGGTAAATAATACCAGTCCTCTGGTAAGACAGCTTCCTTTATTTTACGGCAGGAAACCCCGACCTCCAAGGCCTCGCCCATATAATCCTCGAAATACAAAACACGTAATTCGTGGAAACCAGCGTCTAACGCTACCTTTCCTTTCGCTATACGAGCATTATGAGAGCCATCATTATCAACAATAGCTTTACCGTCTATAAATAGTTTGGAACCATCATCCGAATACGTATAAAAGCGATATACACCTTTTTCAGGGATATTTATCAACGTACGGAACTCATAAGCGAAATGATCCTTGGCCGGAGCCTCCTGAATGGAGATATTTTTCATCGTACCCTCTTTCACTTTTGTCCCGGAAGCGATCTGATCCGTATGTTTAAACTTGCCTTCATAATAGGTATAAGCTACCCCGTGCTTTTTAGGTTTTACCGTTTTGGCGGGTAAGAATTCCATCGTTTCCTCATCCTTAGAGGTCAGGCCAGACGGATAATAATACGTATATTCCTTTCCGGACGAGGTACGAATCCATGAATCAAACTCAAACTTGCCCTCACGCAATTCAATGATACGGCCACCCCGCTCGAAATCTCCATAAGCGTCCCATCCGGATACACGCCCGAAAGCTAGCCCCACGTTATATAACATTCCTATATAATCGTTATCATGATCGTGCCCGGCGAAAGTAGCCATCACATCCTTCATTTCCACCAAGGAAGCGAAGAAGCCCGTGTTGATCTTAGGAGAGGCGATTCCCTCTTCTTTCTGTCCTAATGTAGTCTCCGCCCCAACGATCTCATTATATTCCAACAGAGGAATATGGAAAAAAGCCAAGGCTGGCAACGGTTTGCCGCCATTTTCCTTGGTATAGCGCATACTTTGCTCACGATACCAATGGATCTGGTCGAAATGAATCCAATCATACGTGCCATAATCCTTCAGCGTAGGATAATCGTTGGAGTCGATACAATACAATAAGGCCGCCGGTTTCTTTCCGTCCGAACTGTAGACCGGTACCACATAGTTTCCGGCTCCATGGATATCACCCGGTCCCTTCTCGCCCATAAAATAAGGTGATTTACTAAGCATGGCATAAATCTCGTCCTTGGAGACGATCTCCGCGTCATGATTTCCCATCATGACCGTAAACGGTATCTTGGCCTCCTCAAAGATCCCGATCACCGACTTCCATCCTTCCAAACCGGGGTTTGCTGTCACCACGTCGCCCGTCAGCATTGCCACATCCGGATTCTCCGCCTTTAATACGGATTGTATCGTAGCGACTGTCTTAGCGCATTTAGATGATTTCTGATCCCAATGAATGTCTGTAAATTGGACGATCTTGAATTTCCCATCCTTGAAAGCAAGCTGTTTTTGCGCGAATAAGCTCATCGGGGCACAAAAGCACAACAAGGCTATCGCTAATAAAAAAGTCTTTTTCATGTTCTTCGATTTAGTAATTGGGGGCTAAGTTATAAAAAAAGAGAGCGATGTATAAAACAGGCTCTCTTCCTTATGTTAAATGCCACAATGAAACCCTTGCTGTCAAACAAAAGCTATATACATATCCGCAAGCCGGGTTTTCCTGTCAAAATGCGGGATCTCTTTTACTATTTTCTCACAATCCTCAAGGCTCATTCCTCCTTTAGGTTCCCCCCAGTACCAAAGTTTAGGGGTATTCTGTTTTTTACTTGTTGACTCCATAATTCTCGTTGTTTTTATCGTAAGACAGGAAACGCTCAAATACCCCTATCCTCAAAATATATAAAAGATTAAAATAATGTGAATTTATATCCAACCGACAACCCCAATTTCAAATCCCGGTCATTGACACAATTCTGGAAATAGTTCACTCCCACATAAAATCTTTTTACCTCTATACCGGCCGCCGCCGTAGCTCCCAGATTCCAATATTCACCACTACCGGTGTAAGCACCCGCATTTAATCGGAGATTCACTTTATCGCTCAACGGAATATGAAAAGAAGCATACACGGGTACAAAAAAATCAATATTCCAATCATCTCCATATGAAAACGAATTCCCTGCGGTATGCAGCAACAATCCCGTTTGTATAGAAAACAACCGTGATTGTGGAAAGTTTATATACGCCCCCGTCTGAAGCCCCCATCCATCTCCTCCTAGTATTCCGGTACGAGCTTCTATATCAGCGGCCTGCGATCGACCAAAAGATAAAAGCAATATTAACAGAACAAACAACTTCTTCATTACTTACAAGGTATTAATATTAATATTTAGATTGAATAAAAGTTCGACATATCATGATATAGAACTCCCATTCAATCTAAATATTGCTTCTATATCATTATTCGGCTCCAAGTTAGTGTATTCCGAATATAGCGTCTTTTATGACGATCGAATCTTCCGAATTCTCTATATTATATAAAATACCTTCCATCTTCCTTCAATATAAGGGTACCACTTCCCTCATGAAAACGAATACTATCCACTTGTATCCGAAATGAAGG
>ENA-OQIC01000622-OQIC01000622.1-human-gut-metagenome-genome-assembly--contig:-NODE-622-length-14961-cov-2.429014_pt1 | contig 14961 bp, 16 predicted proteins | sample MGYA00242572_ERZ504736 | MGnify/ENA primary metagenome ERZ504736 (study PRJEB26092, sample SAMD00036201) | human gut metagenome | host: Homo sapiens | study: EMG produced TPA metagenomics assembly of... | reverse complement strand
ATGCTCAGACGTACGTAGCTGTACATCGATCGATGCTCAGACGTACGTAGCTGTACATCGATCGATGCTCAGACGTACGTAGCTGTACATCGATCGATGCTCAGACGTACGTAGCTGTACATCATATGATCCAGTGCCCATCCAACCAATGCTTCGACGTGTGGAATCAAACTATGTCCCATTTCCGTCAGGCAATATTCCACCCTCGGTGGTACTTCCGCATATGCTTTCCGTTCCACCAACCCGTCGGCCTCCAACGTACGGAGAGTAACAGTCAGCATCCGTTGCGAAATATCGTCTATTGTTTTATGAATGTCACCAAAGCGCATCGTTCCGTTCGCATTCAGCGTCACCAGCACCAGCATCGACCACTTGTCGCCCAGCCGGCATAATACGTCCCTGATGGGACAAGTTCCCGTAGGATGGAAGTTCTTCATTCTCTAATCGTTTCTGTCATATTAAAAACCTGCAAAGTTAATTTGATCCCCTGATATTAAGCCACATTCACATCTATCAGCACAGAATAATACACCTTTGCAGGCACAAAGATAATAAACTTACGAAAGAGAACTATTGTTTTATTTAATCAATTCACAGTCGATGTACTTGCAGAGGACGCAAAGATATTATTTGATTCATAAAAATAATCAAAGAGGGTATGTCATAACTCACCACAGATTTTACCGGATAAACTTTAAATTTAGTCTAAACAAGAGGTACAATCCATTTATTATTAATACTTTTGTACACGATCAAACAAACATAAATACTTTTCATCAAAGATATGACCCTCTTCACAAACATCAAATCCTTCGACAAATCATTTTTGTTGAAGTTATGGCTATCTCTTATTCTCTACCAGTTGTCCGTATGCCCCGTATCTGCACAAAAAGACACGATGGATATCAAAGACTACATCTTAATCATTAATACATATACCGAATCATTCCCTTGGAGTAACCGCTTGATCTCAACAGCAACCAACTTCGTAAAAGACGACCCCAAACTGGCTGTATACACCGAACATATGAACATGATAATGATAGATAATGACAGTATTCTGGACCAATTCAAAGACAGTCTTTTCGACAGATACGGTTCCCACCGCCCACGTATGCTGCTGTTATTAGGCAACTCTTCTCTCATATTGAAAGATGATCTTAGAAAAATGTGGGGTGACATTCCAATTGTTCTCTGTGCCGGAAAAGACTATACCGGGCCTGAGCACTATTATCTGACGAAACAACCCATTCCTCTTTCCGAACGTGTACCATTGGCAGAATTGTCCCAATCCTGCAATCTCACCTACCTCTATGCCAATCTCTATATCCACGAGAATGTAGAAATGATGTTCCGTACACTCCCCCGGATGAAAAGATTCATCTACGTGGGCGACGAACGCTTTGTCAACCAAGTCAACAGTCAGGAGATTCAAGAAATTCTACGGACCAAACATCCGGATGTACACTATACCTTCCTGTCTTCCCGTGACATAAAGAAAACCAACCAACTGATCGATTCACTCAACTTTGTCGATCCCCGGACCACGGGTATTCTGTTTTCCAGCTGGTTCCACAAACGGCAGTTTGCCGGCAACATGATGTTGACAATGATCCTGCCTGAAATCGTTTCCACCGTATCCCCTCCAATATTCGCTCTCAATATGATTGAACTGAATGACAAAGAGAGTGGAATGGTGGGTGGTTACACCTACGACCAGAATCACTTCAATGAAAAGCTGTCCAACATGTTTTCGGAAATCCTCAGCGGGAAATCTCCACGGGATCTTCCACATTATCTGCCCACAGACGGTACACCACTCATCAACTATCAGGTATTGGTCCGCAAAGGTTTGTCTCCCGACGAGTGGCCCGCTCACACCCGTTTTCTGAACAAACCTATCACCTTTTGGGACAAATATAAATATTTCCTGCCGGGAACAACCGTTTGCATCGCCCTGCTCGTCTGGTTTTTCCTCTATCGTATCCGTACGCTCACGCATCTCAGACAGATCCAGTTGAAAGAAATCGAGGCTATGGCTAATTATAAAAATCTGATCGATAACATGCCTTTGCTCTACATGCAGGAGAAACTAATCGTAAACGAACAAGGTGTAGCCGACGACTTGATCTACCTGAACGTAAATCCCCATTTCGAAAACATTTTTCCGTAGAGAGGATGTCGTCGGTAAGCGGGCCAGTGAACTGTTTCCTGAATCTCTACCTGAATTTCTACACTTCATCCAGATCTCCCTGAAGGAGAACCGTGCCATCACATTCCCTTATTACTTCAAAAAGATAGACAGATTCTACGACATCGTATTAAAAGGTGCACATCAGGAGAATGTCATCGACATCTTCTGCGTAGACAGCACTGAACTTCATCGTGCACAGCAGAAGTTGAACGCCACAAACCATAAACTATCTATGGCGCTGGAAGTAGCGACATCATTCCCTGGAAATGGGACTTACTCAGCAAAACCATTCTTTGCGACATCAATAAGCCCATTGAACTCAGTGCACAAGGTAATAACGTAAGCGAAGAACAGTTGGCTGTACCCGACTCACAATACTTCTCGAAAATATATAAGGAGGACCGCATACGAGTGGAACAAGCTTATAAAGACCTGATAGAAGGACGCTTGGAAAAAGTAAAAGAAGAGTATCGGGTGATCAACATCCGGAATCACACTCACAAAATAGAGTGGGTAGAAGCCCAAGCTGCAGTGGAAACCCGCGACGAAAACGGAACTCCGGTGACACTGGTCGGTTCTTCACAGGTAATCACCGGACGTAAAAAGATGGAAATGGAACTGACTTCGGCCAAAGACCGGCCGAAGAATCCAATCGTCTTAAATCTGCCTTTCTTGCCAACATGAGTCACGAAATCCGTACTCCGCTCAATGCCATCGTCGGATTTTCGGGAATACTGGCATCCACCGAGGAAGAAGAAGAGAAACAAGAATACGTCAGCATCATTGAGAACAACAATGCATTATTGTTACAACTCATCAGTGACATCCTAGACCTGTCGAAAATAGAAGCCGGTACACTCGAGTTCCAGTACTCCGACATCGAACTCAACACCGAGCTTAAAAAACTGGAAAGCACCCTAAAACTGAAATTAAAGTCGGACGACGTACAACTGGAATTTGTTCCCGGCCTCCCTGCGTGCCCGGTGTGTACCGAAAAGAACCGGCTCTCACAACTGATCATCAATTTGGTGACCAATGCCATCAAGTTCACTTCCCGGGGAAGTATCCGCTTCGGTTACGAACACCGTGGCAAAGAACTCTATTTCTATGTCACCGATACCGGATGTGGCATCCCTAAGGACAAACAGGAAAGCATCTTCGGACGTTTTGTCAAACTGAACAGTTTCGCACAGGGAACAGGCCTGGGACTCTCCATCTGCCGTACCCTCGTCGAGCACATGGGCGGACATATCGGTGTAGATTCGGAAGAAGGCAAAGGTTCCACGTTCTGGTTCTCCCTCCCTTATAAAGCGGCAAGCACTTCCGCCGGAACAATGCAAAAAACCGAGATTCAGCCCATCTCAGTAGAAAAAGACAAACTGACTATCCTAATCGCTGAAGACAATGAAAGCAACTACCGCCTCTTCGAATCGATCCTCGGGCACGACTATCATCTGATTCATGCCTGGGACGGACGCGAAGCCGTCGAAAGATTCAAAAGAGAAAATCCACAGATTATTTTGATGGATATCAATATGCCGGTTATGGACGGATACGAAGCCACGCAGGAAATCCGTAAATACTCAGCCAAAGTTCCTATCATAGCAGTTACGGCCTTTGCCTACGCTTCGGACGAGCAACGGGTGATGGAAAACGGATTCGACGGATATATGCCCAAACCGATCAATGCACGGCAATTAAAAGCACAAATCACGGAGATTATGCAAAAACGGATCATTTTGTTATGACAACAACGCGATATACCGCCCCATTATGACAGTTTCACTCCATATTCACCTTGATGCAAACCTCCTCAATTTGTTTGCGATCAACTTATACCACAAGGGGGCGAGGCGATCGATATACAATGACGAAAACCTGAGGATGGCATTCATGTCGGATATACAAGAGATTGTAGAGATTGAAGTGCATCGAACACGGATATTGCGTCCTGACTCATTTTATCAAAAGCTTCAAACGATTTACCGGAAAAGTACCGTTGCAATATTACAAACAGAATATAGGTAATGATCGAACATAACCGGTATGTATATATCCAAAAGTTCCACAGATTACACCGAATCACACAGATTAAAAGTAAATATCCAGCTATTTATCGAAGTTTCTGTGCAAACCCGGGTAATCTGCGGTGAACCATATCCGGTCGAGATACAAATTTTCCATTATTCCTCTACGACATAAACCACCTCGTGGGCTTCTGTCAACTGAGGAACTTCCAACCTACCTAACATCTTATCCAGAACCGTTTCCGGAACTTCATATTCGCGTGTACTGTTCTGTCGCCGCCAGACTGAATAAGGTTTCTCTATATAGACTATTTTAACCCGTGCCCGATACGTAATGAACAAGTCGATCAACTGAGTACGCCTTTGACGGCTCACGTTGGTAGCATTCCAAATGAAGTCCTGTCCCTTGCGAAGATAGATCCGGGCCTGTTCTTTAGCAGTTTGTGCCACCCAGCCATTGGCCGCTTTGTCAGTGGGACTAAACTTATATTTACGCCGGATGGCATCCAAACTGACAACCGGCATATCGGCACATCGAGATTCGATATAATAGTCTTTTCCCATACCGGGCAGACCTACAAGCAATGTTACCTCACATTTAAAATCATCGTGGGGAACATAATCGATATAGGATCGGGGTGTATGAAAGTAGTGAAAACGGGCTGTGCCATTGGCAAATTCCCGTGCCTTTCCCCAACATTGCTGCTCCCGACAGAACATCTCAAAAAATTCGGTAGCCTCCAGCAACACTTCTTTGTCTGTACTGATACGTCCGCAAATATCGGCAACAGTCAATTGTTTCAGCAACGAGGTGTCCAGCCTCAGCGAAGCCTCACAAGCACGCTTTAAAGGATCTTCGCGTTCCATCAACCAAATAGGCAGACCATGATGGCGTACCAGTGAAGCTATATGCTCGCGTATATTGAAAGGAGCAGGTATATCTCTATAAAGAAGAGTACGGACAGTAGTCTCCCCACGTTTAGCATGGTTCTTAGAGGTAACCTGTCCATTCCCCTCATCGACTGAAGTCGAACGTTTTTCCACATCGTGAAGTAAAGCGGCTGCCCAAAGTATTTCCCGTTCCTGTTCCGGAAGCATCGGATAGGCAGGTTGTCGCAGCAATGCTTCGAGCACCATGCGGGTATGTACAGCCACACTTCCTTCGGCATGATGCACCGTATGCTGAGGAACTTGGTTCATATCCCGTACCCACCCAAACTGTTGTTCCAACGAGTTCCAGTCTTTCCGTTCGCTCAATTTCCAAATCATCGATTACCTCCTTTCTCTTGTCTTAACTCCCATACCAGACGGGCACGTTTCCAATGACGTGTCCAATGCTCCCCTGTTTGTACATGACCTTTACGGACATACTTAAACACATTGTGAGCAAAATCGGCAGTAGCATATTCACCGATATTCCGGGTAACCACTCCTTCCCGGGTACAGTCCAGACCGGTCAGTGCATCACAGGAGCCGAAGACACTCGCTCCTGCGCCAAACAGACAACATGCTGTTCCAAAGATGCTACTGTCAATCCGTCCACGCACTCCGTGCACAATTCAGCACGGTTGGCAAATCGAACAGTGCAGCATAAAATTTCACTTCATCCCATGACAGCCATTTGTCCAGGCAACGGACAGCAAATACATAAAAATGTGTTTCCAGCCGCTTATACTCAATGGAATGAACAGCATACAGATTTTCACCGAACAGTTCAATATCCCCCAGATCGTTTTTCAGCAACTCCCAGCGTTGACGCAACTGGCTTGTCCATGGCGAAGTGTAGGTGCGACATGCGAACGGGCAAAGACTCCATATCTGCTCAAACAATTATTCTCTCCATCCAGCTTTTCGGTATGCACCAAGGTGCTTATCTGCCGGATATCTTCCCAATATGTATGATTGATCCGGTCGTCACTCGTCGTCCCGGGAGAGAACGGATAGTGATAGGTACGACCATATTTTTCTGATAACATAGTTTTTTCTTTTAATCGTTAATACTTAAAACCGGAGTTCTTCCTGAATGATCTTCACCGGGTTTCCCCTTTGAAGGCTGTTGTGATTGCTCCAATTGGTCTGTGCCTGAATCATCGCTTGCTCTATGTTCCAAGCGGTCAGCTTGACCAACAATCGTTCAGTAGCCAGTTTTTTATTCTGCCATTGCGAACGCTGGTCGGATGCCACTACACTGATTCCGCTGGGGATATGAACAGCTCTTACGGCAGATTCTGTCTTGTTGACATGTTGCCCTCCGGGTCCGGACGCCCGTAAGGTTTCATACCGGATATCATCTTCGGTAGCCTCACGACTTTCGGACAGGAGGAAAGTCTGCACACCGACAAACCAGTTCTTCCGCCTGTGATGAATCCGATACGGGCTACGGGCAATCCATAGCACAGTCCCTTCCCATTCGTCAGCCAATACATCGCAACTTGCACCTTCGAGTGCAACGACTGCCGACAACAAAGTGCGATTGACAGGACCAGTCTCTTTTTCCAGGATTTCTACTCTCAATTTCCGTTTCTGTGCTTCTCTCAATATTTTTTCGAGTACTAAAGCCACTACACGGCAACACTCTACAGGACCACGCCCTGAAGTGATTTGTAAATACGTCTTTTCCATTATCCTATTCTTTATTCATTCGTACGATGCAGGGCATGAAGGTACCTTGGACTTCAACCAGTTCCTTCTGGGTCTTCATCACCCGGTCAATATCCTTGTAAGCCAACGGCATTTCTTCGACACTGCCACCAATCAGCGTGACTCCGGCCTGAGAAAGATACTTCTCAATGCCGACCGGGTAAAGTTGTCTTTTGCATTTTGGCGGGACATAGCTCGTCCCGCTCCATGCGAGGCAGAACAAAGGGTTTCACTTATCCCTTTACCACATACCAAATAACCGGGCGTTGCCATACTTCCGGGGATCAGTCCCGGTTGGCCTTTCTGTGCAGGTGTTGCTCCTTTACGATGCACAATGGCTGTCTGTCCGGGAGCGATTTCCTCTTTCCATGCAAAATTGTGGTGATTGTTCACATTGGCCAAAGGTTTCAGCCCCAAAGCTTTTGACAAATTCTGATGAATCCGCTCATGGCAGGCACGAGCATAATCACCCGCTAAATTCATACTAAGCCAGTATTCCTGTCCTTCTTCCGTATCCAACCCCAGCCAGGCAAAGTGCTGAGCCTCGCGAGGCAGGCGGCAGAGGTCGCGTGCCAGCAGACTATAGTGTTTGGCAATGGCAGCACCCAAACCACGCGAACCGGAATGGGACAGCAAAGCCACGTAGTTTCCTTCCGGAACGCCCAAGACATTACCGGCCTGTAAGCTCATCTTACCAAATTCCACAAAATGATTTCCACCACCGGAGCTACCTAATTGCCGTACCGCCTTGCCATGAAGTCCTCTCAACAATTCGGTCATTCGGAACTCTTCTCTGTCAAGCACCTCATGCTCTTGTGCAAAAGACAATCCGCCATCCATGCCAAAATGAGTAAACTCCTTCAGCGCTTCTTTAATATGGTGCGAATAGCGTTTCAGAAAATCCTCCCCGGCATCAAACAGGGTGAGATTCATCCGACAACCGATATCAACCCCCACAGCATACGGGATAACCGCATGATCTGTAGCCAATACTCCCCCTATCGGTAACCCGTAACCGGCATGTGCATCGGGCATCAAGCTCCGGCAAGAGTAATCGGCAGCCGCATGGCGAGATTCATCTGCTGTTTGGCTAATGTTTCAATGTACTTGCTTCCATATGTTTTATAACCCAAGGGCTCATCAAGTAAATCATACGGCGTCAATCTTTTTTCGATAAATACAGGAGAAAGATGTTCGGCCAGTTTACTCCATATCTCACTGTTTTTATATACCTCGGGATTCTTGAGAATATCGCCCAAGGCGGCTAATATCTGCTCTTTTGTTTCGTGTTTACAATATTTGCCAACGAGAGCAACAGCCAGACTACGAGCTACATTATCTCTATATCCCAGTTTACTTAAATCTTTTAAACGTATTCCCATACTGTTTTTTCCATTCGCATACAAGACACCGGTTGCCTGCCATTGGACAGACAAAGGACAATATGCGAGATACCAATGCTTTAGAAAAGGATATAACCACTCCTCTTCACAGCATTGAGGTGAATAATAAATAAATTAAATGTGATTGTGGAACTAATCAACTTGCATCGCCAGCAGCAGAATTGCGACGCATACTAAAAGATATAGTTATAAAGACCCATCCTCCCGATGGGGCAACTTAGTTCCGATACTGAAGATATTATTTCTCTGACATAATTAAAAAACCCTTTCCATCATTTAAAGGGTGAATACTCTGTTTATCGGCGGCAAAAGTAATGGTTCTTTTGATTTTCACAAAACGAAAAGACATTTTTTTTCAGGCACAGTAGTGATATTTATAGAAAAACGGCACGAATCACTTCGCACCGCTCCTATTGCTAACTCGCGCCAAAGGTTCCCGCCTCACAGCGTCCGCCTCCGGAGATTTATTTTTAAATGCATGAAGCGGTTAGCGTTAATCTTTATATTGTCGATGCAAAATTACCGTTTTTCTCCCTATCATTCACTATCTTTGCACCTCAAAATTTTAAGAACTATTCAATGATAAACGAAGAAAAGATACATAAAAGCACTTCCGGATGGTGGGCACTCAGCCCTTTATTTGTATTCTTGTGTCTCTATTTGGTCACTTCTATCCTGGTGAACGATTTCTACAAAGTACCTATAACGGTAGCCTTCCTGATTTCATCATGCTACGCCATTGCCATCACGCGGGGACTGAATCTGGAACAACGGGTCTATCAATTTCAGTAGGAGCTTCCAATAAAAACATCATGCTGATGGTGTGGATATTCATCCTGGCAGGAGCCTTTGCACAAAGTGCCAAGCAAATGGGAGCCATTGACGCTACGGTAAACCTGACACTCCATATTTTGCCGGATAACCTTTTATTGGCAGGCATCTTTCTGGCCTCTTGCTTCATTTCGCTATCCATCGGTACCAGTGTAGGCACTATCGTGGCTCTGACTCCTGTCGCTATCGGGTTGGCAGAGAAAACCGGAATCGATCTGCCTTCATGGTAGCAGTGGTAGTGGGCGGCTCCTTTTTCGGTGACAATCTATCGTTTATCTCCGATACAACCATTGCTTCGACCAAGACTCAAGGATGCGTCATGCGCGATAAGTTCCGGGTCAACTCCATGATTGTGGTACCTGCCGCACTGGTCGTATTGGGTATCTATATCTTTCAGGGGCTTTCAGTCTCTGCCCCGCCACTGGTGCAGGAGATTGAATGGGTCAAAGTGATCCCCTACCTTATCGTATTGGGAACGGCCATAGCCGGAATGAATGTTATGCTGGTTTTGATAATAGGTATCTTTACCAGCGGTGTTATCGGTATTGCTACAGGCAGCCTCGGATTCTTCGACTGGTTTGGTGCTATGGGGACGGGGATCACCGGAATGGGCGAACTGATTATTATTACCTTATTGGCAGGCGGAATGCTTGAGACGATCCGTTACAATGGAGGAATAGATTTCATTATCCGCAAATTGACCCGCCACGTAAACGGAAAGCGGGGAGCGGAACTCAGTATTGCCGCTTTGGTAAGCATCGCCAATCTTTGTACGGCTAATAATACGATTGCCATCATCACTACCGGACCGATTGCCAAAGATATTGCAAAAAAATTTCAATTGGACCGGAGAAAAACGGCAAGTATCCTCGACACATTCTCGTGCCTGATACAAGGCATCATCCCTTATGGAGCACAAATGCTGATTGCTGCCGGACTGGCACAGATTTCCCCGCTCAGCATCATCGGGAATCTGTATTATCCGTTTACAATGGGTATTTGCGCACTATTGGCCATCCTATTCCGGTATCCGAGAAAGTATTCCTGAATAAAGCCCAACCTACTTTTTGATATTTTGCAAATAGCTTCAAGAGATTCATCTTTGCCCAATCCCAGTTTCTTGCGTATCCGGCTACGGCCGGAATTCACGCTGGCACGCGAAATCCCCAGAGCGAGAGCTATTTCATCAGTGCTCTGATTCAACCGGATCAACATACAAAGCAATTCGTCATTACGGGTCAACTCGGGACATTGACAACGCAAAACAGGTAAATAGTGGGGATAAAGTGCTGCGAACGACTGACGGAACCGTATCTCGTCATCCCCACTCAGCAGCATCGGGTTCAGTTTCTGGCGCACATTATCAATCACGTCCGCATGTGCCACCTTCTCTAATTCGTTATTGAGAGATTCGTAGCGCCCGTTCAGTTCCTGATGGATGGAAATCAGACGGGAAAGCCGTTCTCTATGGAGATGTGCTTCACGCCGGTAATGGCGGCGGCGTTGTAACATATATACCACTACCAGTCCCAACAACATGAAAAGCAATACAACCACAATTCCAATGTAGGTCAACGTACGCTCCTTCAATTCGACCTCAGCCATCAATGCACGGTATTCCTGCTCTTTTCGTCCGGTATCGTAACGCACATTGGCCGCAGCGGTATAGCGCAACTTGTCTTTTTCATTCAGCGAATCTTGCAAAGCGGCATATCGGGGATAAAACTCCAACATCCTCGAACCCAAATGGCGTGAAGCATAGATTCCCAAAAGTCCTTTTGCCGCAAAGGCTTCCATTTCATCCCAGTCCATATAGGCAAATTCACGATGCGCCTGTTCCATCATGCAAGACCACGCTCTTCCTGTCCGTCTCTTACCAGAGCCAATCCCAGCCAGTATCGGGTGCCTGAATGGGTGGCAGGACGTACACCGGCACTGTCGGCAAAAATAGCTTCCATATCACGCAGTGCCGCCGCATTGGAGTCGGGACACATCTGTAACCAATATTTAGCCCGGTCTCTGCGCCACGTCTTTAAACTTCTCTCTCCCATCCGTTGCGCCACTTCTCTCTCTTTACCCAGATAAAAAGCAGCCGAATCAACCTGTTCCAGATCCATAAAAAAAGAAGAACGCACACGATAGGCCCCGCACAGCGCCATGCTGTCTTCACGGGCAGCCATCCGAATCACTCTCGCATTGATCTCCAAAGCTTTCTCGGTGAGGGCGAGGGTAGAATATAAGGCAGCAAGATCGGCATAGGCTCGTATCATGCCATCCGTAGCAATACCGGGATGTTTATCATACCATTCAACAGCTGCGAGGGACAGATCAACAGCTTTACATATCGCCCTTCGCGCCTGTAATAGTATCCCAACCGTGCCAATATGGCTCCCACATCTTGGGTTTCCCCACCCCGCCGATAAGCCTCTACAGCCCGTTCCTGCATCCGGCACGCTACATTCGGGCGAGCACTGCTGAAGTGGTAAGCCCACGAAACCATGTGGCAACACAGCATGACGACCGACTGATCGTCCGGTGGCAATAGCACGGCAAAAGAATCGGCCAATGCTCTGTGCGTCTATTATCATCCGTCATCAAACTGTTCTGCGCTTCGAAAGCCCAAAGAGGATAAGCACAATATCCCGTCAGAAACGGGTGTCCGGAAAGCCGAATACTGTCGAGCAACTGTACGGCAGCTTCATAAGCTCCTGTTTTTGATAAAACTTGATTGTACAACGGCATGATACGCAATAATTGTCTGCGAAGTGTATCCGGATTACCATCCGGATCGGAAGGCATATAGAGAAACATCCCGCTGTAAATGTCCGTGAGCATATCATAACGTCCCGCTTCGAAAAGCGAATCGTGCAGCCCCATATAATGTTCGATACACTCCCCGGGATGATGGGTCATCCACTCTTTAAAAGAAAGTGGTGTCACTGTGGATGATTGTTTACATCCGACAGGCAAAAAAAGAGTAGAATAAACCCAAATATCAAAATACAATATCGCATATAAGAAGTACAATAAATGAATGACAGCAAATATATGCTATTTGTGCGAGAAGAGAACCAACCTCAAAGCGGGAAAGTCCGTATATAGCCTCAAATAACGTGTTTTAAACCAATAATCTATTAAACCATCTATCGTCTTTTCTACCGGACAACTCTCTTTATGTGTACTTTTGCCCCCATAATCAAGCCCCTTAAAAACTACAAGCAAAACAATGATTAAAGAAAAAGCAACTCCGCATATCGGTCTGGTAACCGATCTGACAACAGGACAAATAGACGGAAAAATCACTCCGGGTGGAATGGTTTTAGTTACCGGATGTAATATTAAAATAGAGAACGGAAACAAACCTGTCTGTGAAGCAATCCAACTCTCCCACCAAAATGGAGAAGTTATCTGCATCGACCCACCGTTCGAAATGAACGAACCCCATATCCTCAAATTCAAGATACCGGATTCACTGCCCACCGGAGAATATACGCTAACCATCAAGACTCGTTTCGCAGGTAAGGATAAACGGCTTCTGACCCAAGAACAGACTTTGGTGTACATGCTAAAATTAATCAGAGAAGAATAATCGGACAGAGTGAAAAAGCTCCGAACATCCCGATAATTATAAAAAAGAACCGGAAGTCTTTGTCAATCAAAACAAAACCCTTATCTTTGCACCCGCTATTACGAGTTAGTAGCATTAATTCAAATCATTCATTAAAAAAACATTTATTTAAAATGGCAACAAGAATTAGATTGCAAAGACATGGACGTAAAAGCTACGCTTTCTACTCTATCGTTATTGCAGACAGCAGAGCACCACGTGATGGTAAATTTACAGAGAAGATTGGTACTTACAACCCTAACACCAATCCTGCTACAGTAGATTTGAATTTCGACGCTGCATTGGCATGGGTACTGAAAGGTGCACAACCAAGTGACACTGTACGTAATATCCTTTCTCGTGAAGGTGTTTACATGAAGAAACATCTTCTTGGCGGTGTTGCAAAAGGCGCATTCGGAGAAGCAGAAGCAGAAGCTAAATTCGAAGCTTGGAAGAACAACAAACAGTCAGGTCTGGCTGCTTTGAAAGCTAAACAAGACGAAGAAAGAAAGCTGAAGCTAAAGCACGTCTGGAAGCAGAAAAGAAGATCAACGAAGTGAAAGCAAAAGCACTCGCTGAAAAGAAAGCTGCTGAAGCTGCTGAAAAAGCTGCTGCTGAAGCACCTGCAGAAGAAGCAACTGAAGCTCCGGCTGAAGAAGCTGCTGCAACAGAAGCTGCTGCTGAATAAATTTCGGCAGGTTCCTAACAAGACATTTGGAAAAAGCTATAAAATCCTCTTCGGTTCGCCGAAGGGGATTTTTTATTTCCTGCTATAGAACATATTAAAATAGTTCTCTACTTCTGAATAAATTTCTTTTCTTTGCAACAGCATAGCTCAGCACAGTCATTTATCTTATAACAGTATGAGACGAACTGATAAAAAGAAAACATTCGGTCAACAGTCCAGCAAGGTTACGCAATTAGCGGATACATTAAGCCAGGCGATTTCCATGAAAAATTTCGTGAAGGAGATTCTTTGCCTTCCATCAATCAGTTAAGTGCAGAATATGGAGTATCACGCGATACCGTTTTCAAGGCCTTTCTTGATTTGCGCGAACGGGGACTGATCGATTCCACTCCGGGAAAAGGATATTATGTAACCAGTCAGGTGACCAATGTCCTGCTCCTGCTCGACCAGTACACTCCTTTTAAAGAAGCCCTTTACAATAATTTCGTCAAACATCTGCCTATTAATTACAAAGTAGACTTGCTGTTTCATCAATATAATGAACGGCTTTTCAATACCATTATCCGCGAATCTGTCGGAAAATATAATAAATACATAGTGATGAATTTCGATAATGAGAAATTCAGTATGGTTCTCAATAAGATTCATCCAACAAAATTATTGCTTCTTGACTTCGGTAAATTCGAGAAAGAAAGTATTCTTATATCTGTCAGGATTTTGATGAAGCTTTCTATCAGGCATTACTCATGCTGAAGGAGAAACTACGGCACTACCCACAACTTGTTCTGTTATTCTCTAAAAATCTGAAGCATCCCCAAAGCAGTAAAGAGTATTTACCCGTTTTTGTGAGGAACAAGGATTTTTATGCGAAATTCAGGAAGATATCGAGAATCTGACCGTACGCAAAGGAGTAGTCTACATAGCCATCAAGCAACAAGATGTAGTGAAGGTTGTGAAACAAGGAAGACTGGAAGGACTGAAATGCGGAAGAGATTTCGGTCTGTTGGCATACAATGATATTCCTTCCTACGAAGTGATCGACGAAGGAATTACTTCATTGAGTATTGATTGGGAGATGATGGGAAATGAAGCGGCAAACTTTGTCCTGAACAATGTCCCGATACAAAAGTACCTGCCTACTGAAGTAAGACTCCGAAAGTCCCTGTAATTTTTTTGCTGTATTGACAGCACAGTTCAGCACAGAATTCAATCACCAAATAAAAATTTAGAAACCATGAAAAAGTATCCGAAAATCGGGATTCGTCCCACTATCGACGGTCGCCAGGCGGCGTTCGTGAAAGCCTTGAAGAAAAGACTATGAATCTTGCCAAAGCAGTAGCCGAGTTAATCAGCAGCAACCTGAAGAACGGTGACGGAAGTCCTGTAGAATGTGTTATTGCAGACAATACTATCGGACGTGTAGCCGAAAGCGCTGCTTGCGCAGAGAAATTCGAAAGAGAAGGCGTTGGGTCCACTATCACTGTTACCTCCTGCTGGTGCTATGGTGCGGAGACAATGGATATGAATCCTCATTACCCGAAAGCTGTCTGGGGCTTCAACGGAACCGAGCG
>ENA-OQIC01000620-OQIC01000620.1-human-gut-metagenome-genome-assembly--contig:-NODE-620-length-14965-cov-2.449319_pt1 | contig 14965 bp, 22 predicted proteins | sample MGYA00242572_ERZ504736 | MGnify/ENA primary metagenome ERZ504736 (study PRJEB26092, sample SAMD00036201) | human gut metagenome | host: Homo sapiens | study: EMG produced TPA metagenomics assembly of... | reverse complement strand
TTCTGATCAACTAACAATCCAACGGGAGCTCTTTATCCAAGAGTAAGTCTTACAGCAGATCGTTGATATCGCGAGAGAACATCAGTTGATGATCTTCTCTGATGAGATTTATGACCGTCTGGTGATGGATGGAGAAGAGCATGTATCTATTGCTTCTCTGGCTCCAGATTTGTTCTGTGTGACATTCTCTGGTCTATCCAAGTCTCATATGATCGCTGGTTTCCGTATCGGATGGATGATCTTAAGTGGTAATAAGGCGATCGCGATGGATTATATTGAAGGTTTAAATATGTTATCAAATATGCGCCTTTGTTCCAATGTCCCTGCACAGGCAGTTGTCCAGACAGCACTTGGCGGCCATCAGAGTGTCAATGATTACATCATTCCTGGTGGACGTATTTATGAACAGAGAGAGTTTATTTATAATGCGTTGTGTGATATCCCTGGTATCAGTGCAGTGAAACCGAAAGCTGCTTTTTATATCTTCCCGAAGATTGATACGAAGAAGTTTAACATTACAAATGATGAGCAGTTTGCTCTGGATCTGCTTCGTGAGAAGAAGATCCTGATCGTTCATGGAAGTGGATTTAACTGGAAAGATCCGGATCATTTCAGAGTAGTTTATCTGCCTCGTGTGGAAGTGCTTGAGGATGCTTCTGTGAAGCTGAGGGATTTCTTGGAGTATTATAGACAGTAAAATCTTACTCTGTTATAAATTTTTGAAGAATGTACAATCAAAAAGAGAACTTACCCGCTTGTATGTAAGTTCTCTTTTTTATTATCTCTTATTATACTATCATTATCATTTTTATCGATATTTTACTTGTAATTATTTTACATTACAAATTCATATAAAAATAAACAAACACCGGCATAGTAACCACCGCCAGCAATGTTGTCATTACATTGATTGCGCTTGCATATTTCGAATCGTTTCCGTACACCTGACACATCTGTGTGATCGTTGAGGCGCATGGTGTGATCGCTGCCATGTATGTGATGAGGATGATGTTTTCTGCTTGTGGGTGCCAGTTTTTCATTCCTAACAGAATAATGACTGCCAATGCTATGATCGGTTCGATCACTAATCGGATGAATGTGACCAGGTAGATTCTTTTGTTTGTAAATACTTTCTTTAGATCGACTCCTGCGATCAGCATTCCTGTGACGATCATACTTAATGGTCCGATCATGCTTCCAACAGATGACAGGGTATTTCCTATGATCTCTGGAAATCTGATCTTCGTGAAGAATAGGAATACTCCTGCGAATACAGAGATCATATTTATATTTAACAGGATCTTCTTTAAGCTGATCTCTGTTTCTCCACTGATCTTACATTTGCAGTGGGTCCAGATGAAGAATAATTGAACACTCATGAAGACGCAGCCGTAGATGACCCATTCTTTTCCTAAGATATAGGTGACTAATGGTACGATCAGGTTCCCTGAGTTGGAATAGTAGGCAGATGTGTATTCCACCGTGTTTAAATTGAAACATTTTTTCCCATGATCCATGTGACAAACAGTAATAAAAACTGCAGGATCACAGATGCGATACATGCAACTGCCAGTCCTTTCATAATGCTTGGGGTATAGTCTACCTGAAATGCGGTGATGATCACAGATGGTACGATCAGATAGAGTATGATCTTTGAGATCACTTTGCTGTCTTCTTCTTTTAAAAATTTGATCTTTACCATAATGTAACCCATGAGGATCATCAGGAATAGTTGTACGATCTGTTTTAGCAGCAGAATACTGATTTGCATGGTATTTTCCTTCTTTCTTTTGTATGTTTTCTTGATATCTCATCCTAGTATATCATTCTGCTTTTTTTATACAAGAAATGTTTCGAATTTGATACATCTTTCTTCGTTGTTTTTCCTGGAATCATCTTGATAATCTTCCCAAAAAGTATTAGAATCTGTATAGTTTTTTGAAAGAGGGTATTGTATATGAAGAATTCTTCGAAACAGTCCGTGAAGATGGATATGCTTCATGGAAGTTTATTCGATAAGATGTTAATGTTTGCTATGCCGCTTGCTGCCTGTAGTATCTTACAGCAGCTTTTTAATTCAGTCGGTACTGCCGTTGTCGGACGGTTTGCGAGCAGTGAGGCTTTAGCGGCGGTTGGTAGTAATAGTTCTGTGATCGCTTTGATGGTTACATTGTTTTCTTGGGATTTTCTCTTTGGTTTCTAATGTTGTGATCGCCAATTATATCGGACAGAATGATACGAAGCGGATTCCTCGTGTGGTACATACCGCTGTGTCTCTTGCACTGCTTAGTGGTGTGTTTTTGCTGATTCTTGGACAGTTTGTGGCTCATCCGATCCTTTTGCTGATGGGCGCACCGAAGGATATCATTCATCTTGCAACGTTATATCTGCGGATTTATTTTCTTGGAATGCCATTTTTTATGTTATATGATTTCGGTGCTTCCATTCTTCGCAGTATCGGAGATACACGTCGTCCGATGTATGCTTTGATCGTGTCTGGTGTTGTGAATGTGATCTTGAATCTTCTATTTGTCGTTGTATTTCATATGGGTGTTGCGGGTGCCGGACTTGCGACGGTTGGTGCGAATGCAACAAGTGCGATTCAGATCCTTTATTTTCTGACGCATGAAGAACTTCCGATCCGCTTGTCTTTTAAGTCTTTGACGATTGATCATGATGCCGTTTCTAAGATCCTGAAGATTGGGGTTCCTGCGGGACTTCAGGGAATGGTTTTCTCTCTTGCCAATGTCTGTATCCAATCTGGAATCAACAGTTTTGGAGCTGGTGGGATCGCGGGTTCTGCGGTGGAATTAAATTATGAGTATTTTGCTTATTATCTGGTCAATGCCTTTGCTCAGACGGTGGTTACATTTACCGGACAGAATTATGGTGCGAAGGATGAGGAACGTTGTAAGAAGATTTTTCGTCTTGGAATGTTGTGCAGTGTGATCTCTTGCGGAATCCTTAGTACGATCTTTGTTGTATTCCGTACGTTCTTTATTGGATTATTTACAAGTGATCCATCTGTCTATCATTATGCTCAGCTTCGTTTTTTGATTGTTCTGACATTCGAGTGTCTGACAAGTTCTTATGAGATCAGTGGTGGCTGTCTGCGTGGATTTGGACGTTCCATGACTCCTGCGATCCTGACAGTGTTTGGATCTTGTGTATTACGTTTGATCTGGCTTGCGACAGTCTGTAACTGGTTCCATGATTATAAGCTTTTGATGGCGATCTATCCGATTTCTTGGGTATTGACTGGAACGATGGTTCTGGTAGCTTATTTTAGGACACGTAAGAAATTATTTGTGTAATCTGTAACTGACAATTTATTTTATGTTAAAAATGTCCAATGCAGCAATTTATTTTATAATCGCTTCATTGGACATTTTCACTTATTTACTTCCTATTCATCTTCTTGCAATGCATATGCTCTTTCTTCGATCGATTTCTTCTTTGTTTCTTCATAGTTCTTTAACTCTTTGATTGCCTGTCCTGACATTGCATACAGGATGAAGATATTAAAGATCGTCATTAACCCAATTCCGACATCTCCTAAATCCCATACAAATGTATAAGTCTGGATTCCTCCGATAAATAACATCACAAGTGCTAATACTTTATAGGCTGTCTGCCATCCCCATTTGTCACCGAATAAGTAGGCGACGTTGGATCTTGCATAGAATAAAATTCCAAGGAATGTCGAGAAGCTGAACATCCAGAGGATCACTGCGATAAATACAACTCCGAATCCTCCTAAATGGTAGTTCATTGCTGTCTGTAACAAGTTCATACCAGTTAATCCATTGGTCAGATTCTGTGGTGCTAATAACATTAACATTGCCGTACAGCTGCAGATCACGATCGTGTCGATAAAGACTCCTAATGCCTGTACCAGTCCCATCTGTGCTGGGCGTTCACAGTCTGCTGCGGCTGCTGCGCATGGTGCGGATCCTGATCCTGCTTCGTTGGAGAATAATCCTCGTTTCACTCCGTTCATAAGAACTGCTCCAAACCCTCCGGCTGCGACCTGACGGATTCCAAAGGCTTCTTTGAAGATTCTTGCAAAAACCCCTGGAATGCTTGGCAGATTCGTGAGGATCACAAAAATCGTAATCCCGAAGTAAATGACTGCCATGATCGGTACCACGATATCTAATACTTTGACAGTTGCATTCTTCCTTAGTACGATCACTGCTGCCACAATAACAAGCACGATCGTTGTATAAAGTGTTGGAATATGGAAGGCATTGTGGAATGATTCTGCCACGGAATTACTTACCACCTGACTGATCCCACACCAGCAGATCAATCCTGAAATCGCAAATAAGACAGCGATCAGTGTGTGTGTTTTCTTCTTTCCTTGTCTCTCTTCCATAAAGTGGTGAATATAATAGGCTGGTCCTCCTCGATATCCACCATACAGAGGGTCTTTTTCTTTATGTAACTGTGCAAGAGTTGCTTCGATAAAGGCTGTCGATGATCCAAGCAATGCTGTGATCCACATCCAGAATACGGCCCCTGCTCCACCTGCGGATATTGCTGCGACAACTCCTGTCAGATTCCCCATTCCGACACGTGTTGCTGTTGATACGATCAAGGTCTGTAAAGAAGAAAGACTGCTTTTTTCATCTTTTCCATTCTTATTGTTTGCTGTTAGTGCTTTGACCATATCCGGGAACAGACGGATCGGTAAAAATCTTGTTTTGATCGTAAAAACGATACCTGCTGGAAGCAGCAATATAATGAGCAGCGAAAGTCCCAGGCTTCCACCTCCTGGTAACGGAACATGAATCCATTCTCCCCATAAAAACTGATATATATTTTCTATTAGCTGAACAATCATTAACTTGCCTTTCCTTTCATTGTTTTTCCAAAAAAGAAGGCATGCAGTTTTATTCTGTTATGCATGCCTTCTTTTATTATATAAAATTTTCTGATAAATGTCAAAAAATTTACTTCGTATACCTGCTTATCAGTGCAAGGATCAAGAAACATACCACCTCGAGCAGTACGATCGTTCCTCCTGGCTTAAGACCTACATAATAAGACAGTGTTAATCCGATCACTGTTGTGACCAATGCTGTGATCACACCGATGATCATGACTGCTTTGTAGCTTCGTCCTACCTGCATTCCGCATGCGATCGGGATCACAAGCATGGATGAGACGATCAATGTTCCAACCGTTCTTGATGCGATCGATACCGTCAATGCGGTCAATAAAGTAAAGATAAAATTGATCGTCTTGACAGGTACACCACTGATCCTTGCTGCATTTTCATCAAATCCGATATAGAATAGTTCTTTATATAGAAGCAATACACAGAGCAATACTAACACACTGATCACACATACGATCTTCAGTTCGTCTTTGCTGATGGATATGATACTTCCAAATAAGAAACTGTTAAAGTTCGTTCCGTTTTTTACGAATCCGGATAGGATACCGGCAAGTCCGATCCCTGTTGACATAATGATCGATATCGCCATCTCAGAATATCTTGGAATCTTTCTTCGGATTGCTTCGACTCCCAGGGCTGCAAACAGACAGATCCCCATTGCTCCTAAGATTGGATTGATCCTAATAACAAGCCCAGAGCAACACCTGCCAGGGATGCATGAGAGAGTGCATCTCCGATCATGGACATTCTCTTTAAGACGATCGTGATTCCGATCAATGGTGCGATCACGGCCAGTAAGATTCCTGTAATAAATGCACGCTGCATAAATCCGTATTGTAACATCTCGATCATTCTTCCACGATCCTCCCTTCATCCATTCTTAAAATACGATCACATCCTTTACATTCCTGCAGTCTTCCGTGTGTGATCATAAAAATGGTCGTATTGTATTTTGTATTAATCTCATAGAGCATATCGTACAAAATCTTTGTTGATCTTGCATCTACTCCCGTTGTTGGTTCATCTAAGATCAGAAGTTTCGGATCTCCGATCATTGCTCTTGCGATCATCACTCGCTGCTGCTGTCCACCAGATAATTCACCGATCCGTCTCTTAAGGAATTCTTCCATTCCAAAATCCCTTAGTGTCTCTTTGATCTTATTCTTATGTTTTTATGTGGCAGATGAAACAAGCCAAGTTCCTGATAAAGTCCTGTGATCATGATCTCTTCTACCGTTGCTGGGAAGCTCTGGTTCTTACTGATCCCATTCTGTGACACGTAACCGATCCGTTTCTTTAATCTTGGATCATTGTTCATCAGGATGATCTCTCCTTCATCTGGTTTCATTTCACCTAAGATCAGACGCATAAGTGTACTTTTCCGCTTCCATTTTCACCAGTCAGAACGACATATTCGCCTTCATGGATCGTCAGATTGATCTCTTCTAAGACTTCCGTATCACTGTATCCGAATTTTACATGATTTAATTGTATCATCTGTTTTGTGTTTGATTCACTCATTCGCTTAATGCCTCTTTGATCGCAGCGAGATTTTGTTTCATTACGGAAAAATAATCTTCTCCTGCTTTGATTTTTTTGTTACTTAGTCCTTCCAGGGGGTTTAACATCTTTGCATTGGCTCCGGTCTCTTTTGCAATGGTTTTCGCTACTTTCGGACTCACCAGTTCTTCAAAAAAGATTGTTTTTACCTGATGTTCTTTTGCAAAGCGGATCACTTCGCTCATCTGTTTGGGATCTGGTTCATCATCTGCGGATAATCCCTCAATTCCCATCTGTTCTAACCCATATGTGTGACATAGATAGCCAAATGCTTCATGTGCCACAACAAGTTCTTTCTTTGTAAGTTTGGATGTTTCTTCCTTATATAATGTATCTAATTTGTCGCATTCTTTTGCGTATCTCTTATAATTCGCTTCGTAATAATCTTTATTCTCTGCATCCACTTTGATCAACGCTTTCTTGATCTTGTTCATCTCATACTTTGCATTCTGTGGATCTAACCAGACATGGGGATCATTCTCACTGTTGTGTTCGTGATCGTGTGCATGTGCATCCTCATCTTTTAGTAACTTGATTCCCTTGGATGCTTCAACGCTTGTAAGTTCTTCCGTATCAAGGCTTTCCAAAACGTCATCTACCCATTGTTCCATGCCGGCTCCATTGTATATGAAGATGTCTGATTTCTCCATCTCGATCAGATCCTTCGTTGATGGTTCCCAGTCATGAGGTTCTGTTCCTGCTGGTACTAAATTGATCACTTCTACTTTGTCTCCACCGATTTTCTTTGCAAAATCATACATGGTGTAAAAACTTGTTGTAATTCTTATCTTGCCATTTGATTTCTTCTTGCTTGTATTGCCAGTACATCCTGCCATACAAAAACTCATGGATATGATGCATACCAGGATCATCCAAATCTTTTTTCTCATTCTTCTCTACTCCAATTTCTGCGGTTTCTCTCTGGTATTTATAGCAAATCTTTCTTGGTCGTGTCAAGCGTGGTTCACGAATGATCGCTAAAAATAGACGTGCGAAATGCATTCTGTGACCATAATTCATTCCCATAGATGATCCTGTAACATCCAGTATACATCAGGGCTGCGAGCACTACGTCCACCACACTGTGTTGTTTTAAGAACATCGTCGACATGATAATTAATATCGTTAAGACAACACATGCTGTATCGGTGCTTTTCTTATATTTTCTCTGATTCTTCAAAATCGCAACGCAGCATGCCAGAGAGTTAAATACATGGATACTTGGAAGTACATTCGTCGGAGTATCCGTGTGATAGATCATCTGTACTGCTTTGATAAAAATGCTGTCTCCAGTAAGAACTGGTCTTAGATCCTGTCCATTCGGAAATACTAATGAGATGATCAAAAACAGGGTCATGCCTGTTCCAAGTGTTATGATCAGCTGATAATATTCTTTCCATTGATTCTTATTAAAAAACATAAAATAAAAAACTGTAACTGCTACAAATAAGAACCATAATAGATATGGTACGATGAAATATTCACAGAATGGTATCTGATCATCTATCGTTGTATGTATGATGTAATGATGCACATCTCGATCTTCAATGTAGGAAAATGTGATCATATAAACTATAAAAATACTGCAATCATACCAATATGTCCATTCTTTATGATCTCATTTAATTTTGTTCTCAATTGTGACTCCTTTCTTCAAAATCATTGCCTGTTAGAAAGTGTATACATATAGTAGTACCACGATTTTGTAGAAATTTCAAATCTTTTATCGAAATAGTTGTGGCGGGATCTTCTTAACTAGCACTCCACTTAACACTCCGATGATGATCCCTGCGATCGTTCCTGTGATCAGTAATACTGGTGCATAATAATAAATCTTTGTATTCTCCATTAAGAAAACAGCAACACTAAGCTGCCCGATATTATGCGCTACTCCGCCTCCAACGCTGATTCCAATGGGTGAGAATCCTTCGATCTTCTTTAGAAGTCCCATGATGACCAGACTTAAGATCCTCCTGCCAGACTGTAGGCGATCGTCATTGGATTTCCAAACAAGAATCCTGCCAGTACAACTCGGATCACTGAGATCTCAAGTGTTCTTGTCCATGTTGTAAAGAATAACAAAACCATGATTACTCCATTGGCAAGTCCTAATTTCACTCCGGGAATTCCAACTGGTACCGGGATCAATACTTCTATATAGGATACAACAAGTGCCAATGTTAAAAACATCGCATCTGTCGCTAATCTTTTTGTTGACATATATTTTATTTCTCCTGTTGTTTTCTATCTCATCTGATGTTTATTGTGTTACCCCGTCTAATTCCTGTTCTTTGCCATCTTCTGATTGAATCTCAATCACTACTTTATGCGGCAGACATACGATTGTTTCTCCTGATTTCTCGATTGCTTTATGGTCTGCACAGATCTGGTCTTTACAGTCTGCTTTTTTCATTGTAACTTTTCCATCTTTGATCTGCATGACGTTCGTGCCATTTTTCTCTGGAATCTGATAAATTTGATCTTTCTTGATGGATGTTTTGTACACTTCTTTTCCGTCAACTGTCACGATCACTTCTTTTCCGTCTTTTTGTGTCATCTTGATCGCTGCCAAACTGATCAGTGAAATTGCCAGTACTGCTGCGATCAAGATTATATCTTTTTTCTTCATCTTTATACCCTGATTCTTCCCAGTACTTCTCCGATTGGGTCTGTAATGCACAAATCTGCCTGTTTATCTCTGCTTGTCGCATCACGATTCAGTACTGCAAGATATTTTCCTTTAAAATAATCGATCATTCCAGCGGCTGGATAAACAACCAGCGATGTTCCTCCAATGATCAGCATATCTGCCTTGGAAATGGCTCTGACTGCCCCATTGATTGTCTGAGAGTCTAAGCCTTCTTCATATAATACAACATCTGGTTTGATGATTCCCCCACATTCGTCACAATATGGGACTCCTTTGGCATTCACGACATAATTCACATCAAAGAACTTGCCGCATTTCTGGCAATAGTTTCTGTGAACACTGCCGTGCAGTTCAAAGACATTTTTACTTCCTGCTGCCTGATGAAGCCCGTCGATATTTTGCGTAACGATCGCAGACAGTTTTCCCGCCCGTTCCATCTCTGCCAGTTTTAAATGTGCCTTATTCGGTTTTGCATCCAAGAAGATCATCTTATTCTTATAAAAATCATAAAATTCTTCCGTATGCTGTGTATAAAATGTATGGCTTACCATAACCTCGGGCGGATATTTATAAGTCTGGTGATACAAACCATCCGTGCTTCGAAAGTCTGGAATATGACTCTCTGTTGAAACACCTGCGCCACCAAAGAATACGATATGATCACTTTCATCGATCATCTGTTGTAATTTTTCAATCTTTTCGTTATCCATGACTTTTTCCTCCTTGAAATCTAATTGATCAAAATCATCTACAAAGTTAGTTGCTTATAACTTATTTTTATATACTTTATCTTTTATTGTACAAGAAAAAAAGGCCTCTTGTAAAGAAGCCTTTTCATTTTTTAATCATTGCTTTGTTCTTGAATCTTACTGATCTGGTGTAAAGTCTCAAAAACTGCTGCCATATCGTCTTTGATCAGTTTTCTTTGTTGTTCATAAATACTGCGATAGTATTTTGTTCTTATTGGATCAGGTTCATAAATTTTCTTGATCTTTCTTGTTTTTTCAAATACCTGACTTGGATCTTCCAGATCTCCTACCGCATATGCTGCGATCACTGCATCTGTAAGAACTGCTCCTTGTGCATTTTCTAATGTGGCACTCTTACATCCTAACATGTCTGCTTTGATCTGGTTCCAGACTTCTGAATTACTTCCACCTTCTGTGATCGTCATAAATTCAAGTGGCACGCCTGCTTTTTTATAAATATCTGTCACACTCATATAATCGTAACCGATCGCTTCTAAAACTGCAAGCCACTGTACTCCCTGATCTGTGTCCATCGTCATATTCAGGAAACAGGCACTTGCATTGGATGTTTCTCCAAATCCTCCTGTTAAATATGGAAGGAACAGGACTCCTTTGGATCCGCATGGCACATTTTGTGCTTTCTCATTTAATTCATCAAAATATGCTCCATTTCCTGCTTCGTTGCATACATTATCTCGATACCAACGAAGTGCTAATCCACCGGTTCTTATGAATCCCCAATAAAAGTATGTATTTTCTAAAGTTCCGCTGTTAAAGATCAGTTCATTTTCTGGTTTGCTTAATTCTTCATTGATCCCATCGGTTGCGATACAAAACATCGCACATGTTCCTGCTACGTCGCTGCCTGATCTGGTTTGATCACTCCGCATCCGATCATAGACTGCATCGTATCTCCGGCTCCCGCACAGATTGGGATTCCTGGTTTCAATCCGGTTTCTTTTGCAAATGTCTCTGATAATGTTCCAATGATATCCCATGGTTTTGAATCTTTGGCATCATTTCCATTGGAATTCCAAGGATCTCTAATTGTTCTTTGGACCATTTTTTCTCTGTTACACGGTATCCTAGTCCCCATCCAGACATTGTTCCCCAGTCGATAAATGCATCTTCTGCAGACAGTCCTGCAAGATTGGCCAGGATATATGGGGCATTGTGCATGAATTTTCTGCCTTTTTCTTTAAAGCCCTCACAATTGTTCATCATCCAACGTGCAAACATCGCTGGAAACATACAGTTTGGCTGAGGATTTCCAGTCTCTTTTGCCCAGATCTCATAATGATGGGATGCTAGTTCCTCAACATCTTCTTTTGTTCTGGAATCCAGATAATTGATGTAAGGTGTGATCGCATGGCAATCCTTATCAACACCGACAATCCCGCAGATGATCCCATCTCCAAAAATAGAGCGGATGTTGTCTGGATCCAGATTCTTTTCTTTCATCTTTGTAACGCAGTTTCTGATCCCTGTAACCGTTGCATGAAGATACTGGTCTGCGTCCATTTCCACCCATCCCGGATGTGGATAATTTAAGATTGTTGCATTGGTATCCTGCACGATCAGGTTCATATCAATATCATAAACTGCTGTTTTTACACTTTGTGTTCCTGCGTCAAATCCTAAATAATATTGTTCCATACTAACTTCCTGTTTTAATTTCTGATTCTTTTTATGCTTCTACTTCTTTGATCAGCTGTACCATTTCGATTGCAGATAATGCACAGTCATATCCTTTGTTTCCTGCTTTTGTTCCAGCACGTTCAATCGCCTGCTCGATATTTTCTGTTGTAACAACTCCGAATAAGACTGGAATTCCTGTATTTAATGATACCTGTGCGATTCCTTTGGATACTTCGTTACATACATAATCATAATGGCTTGTTGCTCCACGGATCACTGTTCCAAGACAGATCACTGCATCGTATTTTTTGCTTTTTGCCATCTTGTCTGCGATCAGTGGAATCTCAAAAGCTCCTGGTACCCATGCGATATCGATATCTTCCTCTTTCACATCATGTCTTTTCAGTCCGTCTAAAGCTCCGGATACTAATTTGGATACGATAAATTCATTAAATCTGGCTGCTACGATTCCTACTTTTAATCCGCTTGCTACTAATTTACCTTCTAATACTCTCATTTTAATTACTCCTTTTTTCTTCGTTAATTTCGTTAATCTTAAGGTCCCTGGGACCTTAATTTTTTTAATTTTTCTGTTAATTTAAACTTCGTATGTTGTCATGTGTCCCATTTTCTTTTGCTTTGTCTGCATATAATATTTATCAAATGGATTGATCGGCATCTGGATCGGTACTCGTTCTACGATCTCGAGTCCATATTCATTTAATCCATCTATTTTGGTTGGATTGTTTGTCATCAGTCGTAGTTTTTTGATTCCTAGATCCTGTAAGATCATGCTCCTGCACTGTAATCTCGTTCATCATCTTTAAATCCAAGAGCTAAGTTGGCCTCGACTGTATCCATTCCCTGTTCCTGTAATACATAAGCTTTCAGTTTATTGATCAATCCGATTCCTCGTCCTTCTTGACGCATATATAAGAAAACCCCTCGTCCTTCTTTCTCGATCTGACGCATTGCACGGCTTCGCTGTTCTCCACAATCACAGCGTAGAGATCCAAAAGTATCCCCAGTCAGGCACTCAGAATGCACACGGCATAAAACTGGTTCTCCGTCTGCGATATCTCCTTTGACCAGTGCTACATGATGTTCCCCACTTCTCTGGTCTACATACATGTGCCTCAAATGTTCCATATTTTGTTGGAAGCTGTGCGATTACTTCGCATACTACATCGCTCATCTTGTCTTTTCCCTCCTCGTTTTTTATTAAAATCCAGCATTTCTTAACATTTCCATTGTTAAGGTGCTGTTTGTATGTTTGTCGTTTGTTTCCTGCTGATCAAAATGCAGCAGTTTATCTATATATTTCCCAACCATGTCATTCTCCAGATTGATCTTATCTCCTGGTTTTTATATCCAAAATTGGTATTTTTTATGGTATGTGGGATCATGGATACGGAAATGGTATCATCGCTTAACTTAGCGATCGTCAGGCTGATTCCATCGAGTGCGATCGATCCTTTTTCAATACAGTATTTCATGATATTTTCTGGGGCTTTGATCGTAAACCATACAGCATTATCATCTTGTTTTACACTAACAAGTTCCCCTGTATCGTCCACATGGCCTGCTACCATATGACCTCCGAACCTTCCATTGGCTGCCATCGCTCGCTCTAAGTTGACGACAGATCCCTTTTTTAAACTTCCAAGACTGCTTCGGTTGAATGTCTCATTCATCACGTCTGCCTGAAATGTATTGCCGCTAATGTGAGTCGCTGTCAGGCAGACCCCATTAACTGCTACGCTGTCTCCCAATTTAAGATCTTCAAAAATAACATTTGCTTTGATCGTAAGGACTGCTGCTTTGCTTCCTCGCTTCAGGGATATGACTGTTCCTAATTCTTCTACGATTCCGGTAAACATGATCTCACCTTCCCTTCCAGTAATATGTCATTTCCAAGTGGTGTTGCCTTTAATTCATCAAATACCAAAGCTTCTTGGATCCTTTCGATCCCTTTGCCTTCTACAGGTGTTTTGGCCTTTTCTCCTCCAAATAATTTTGGAGCAATATAGGCGTAAACCTTGTGAACACAGTCGTTTTTGATCAAGGATTCATTCAAGATTCCACCACCCTCAACTAAAACACTGTCAATTTCCATATTTCTTAACTGTTTTAAAACTTCTTTGACATTGACCTTTCCATCTTGCTCTGACGTTTTTAAGATCTTGCATCCTTTTTGTTCTAATTTTGCTATTTTTTCTTGATCCTTACTTATGGTAGCGATGATCGTTGGAATTTCTCTGGCTGTTTTTACGATATTTGATCCTTCCGAAATCCTTAAGTTTGAATCACATATCACACGAATTGGATCATTCCCATGTTCGATTCGTGCATTTAACATCGGATCATCTGCTAAAACCGTACCGATCCCTGCCATGATCGCTGCATACTGATGTCGTAATGTATGTACATGTCTTCTGGCTTCTTCTCCTGTGATCCACTTGGATTCACCAGTTGCCGTTGCGATCTTTCCATCCAATGTCATTGCGTATTTTAGTGCTGTATATGGAATATCATTCTGAATATAATGAAAAAATATATCGTTTAACTGTCTACACTCTTCTTCAAGAATTCCTGTCTCAGTTTCTATTCCATGATCATTCAGGATCTTGATCCCGCCCCCTGCTACTTTCGGATTGGGATCTAAATTCCCGACATATACTTTCTTGATCCCTGCTTCGATCAACGCTTCCGTACATGGTGGTGTTTTTCCATAATGGCAGCATGGCTCCAATGTTACATAAATCTCAGCTCCCTCAGGATCTTCTATGCAGTTTTTTAAGGCATTTCGCTCTGCATGTAATCCGCCGATCTTCTCATGATATCCTTCCCCAATAACCCTTTGATCTTTTACGATCACTGCTCCGACTAAAGGATTTGGATTGGTATATCCACAGCCTTTCTTGCAAGTTCGATCGCACGCCGCATATATTCTTCTTTCAAATATTTTTCTCCCTTCCCTTCAGGTTCTTTGATTTTGGGAGGTTGGATTTTGATTGGTATTGAAATCGGAAATATAAAAAGGAGCTCCTGATCTTTGTTCTAATTCTTCAGGAACTCCTTTTTGATATCTTGATATTTCTTTTTGAAATAAAAAATCCTGGAATTATAAAAATCCCAGGACATAATGATCAATATCACTTCTTAAATCTTCTTCCATCCAGACTGTACTGTCGGCCTTGGAATCTCACCAAGTCATGCCATATAAGGCTCGCGGGCTATAACCGCCGGTAGGGACTTGCACCCTGCCTGAAGACGTTATGTAATTTATTTATAGAATAGCACTCGCTAACTGTTGTGTCAAGTGAATTTTCTATCACTTCAGCATAGCATTTTTTACATTCTCTTTCGCATAAATACTACAAGTAAAGCAAAAATCACAACTGCAGCTGCTCCGATCGCAATCCCTGTTGTGTGTTTTTCTTGGTTTCTTTCTGCTCTTTTTCT
>ENA-OQIC01000619-OQIC01000619.1-human-gut-metagenome-genome-assembly--contig:-NODE-619-length-15004-cov-2.126638_pt1 | contig 15004 bp, 16 predicted proteins | sample MGYA00242572_ERZ504736 | MGnify/ENA primary metagenome ERZ504736 (study PRJEB26092, sample SAMD00036201) | human gut metagenome | host: Homo sapiens | study: EMG produced TPA metagenomics assembly of... | reverse complement strand
ACGCATGGTGTTCCAGCCGCGCGTTGCGCGAAACCATGGGGCAGATCGGCCGCGATCGTGTGAATGTCTATTATCGGCATGAGCGCATGCTTGACGATATCGCCGGCTGTATAGCGATACCGCGGATCAGTTCGGATTGAATCAGTTCGGATTGGAGCGCTGATATGGCCGGTATTGGATTTGAGCTGAAGAAACTGTTTCGCCGTAGAGGCTTGATGGCGATGCTGCGAGCCTACGGTTACGCCGGTGTGATTTGCGCAGGCCCGATGCTGCTGGGCGTGCTTCTGCAGTTTGGCGTGCTGATTGTGAGCGGCTGGTGGCAGGTGGGTCGCCCCGACCGTGATCTGCTCGTATGCATGATCACATACACATTGCTTGCCTCGTTGGTGTTGACGAGTTTTCTGTCGATGCCGGTCACACGTTTTTTGGCGGATATGTTGTTTGATCATGATGAGAAGATGATTCTGCCGTCGTTCTGGGGGTCTACTGGCATCATGTTGGTAGTGGGCGCGGTGTTGTACGCGGCGTTTCTGCTGTTTTCTGGAGCCACGCTGATGCAGGGCGTGTTGTGTTTATGGCTGTTTCTTGAAATGGTCGTCAACTGGAATGCGATGAGTTATTTGACGGCCATTAAAGATTACAAAAGCATTCTGTATTCTTTTGCTGCTGCAGTGCTGGTGGCGTTTATTACGTCATGCGTGCTGCTGGCATTGGCGTTTCCGCCGGTGGAATCGCTGTTGTTTGCGGTGGTGCTTGGCTATGGCGTGATGCTGGTATGGGATGTACTCCTGTTGCATCGGTATTTTCCGCAAAGTCGTGAGCATCCGTGGCTGTTTCTGCAGTGGGTCGATCAGTTTCTGCCGTTGGCGTTGACCGGATTGTTCACCACTATCGGCCTGTTCGCCCATTTGGTGATCACTTGGTGTGGGTCGCTTGGCATCAAAGTGAAGGGTCTGTTTTACGGTGCGCCATATTACGATGTGCCCGCCATGCTTGCATTTTTGACGATTCTGATCACCACGGTGAATTTTGTGGTGTCGGTGGAAGTGAATTTCTATCCGACATATCGTTCGTATTACAGTCTGCTCAACGATGGAGGCACGGTCAAAGACATTACCGTTGCCGAAGATGAAATGCTGACTGTGCTCAATCGAGAATTGCATTACACGGCGTTGAAGCAATTGTTGGTGACCGCTGCCGTGATTTCGTTGGAAAAAACAGTGCTGAACGCGCTTCCTTTGGGTTTCAACGATGCGATGCACGGATATTTCCGTGTGCTCTGCGTGGGGTATGCCCTTTATGCGGTCGGCAACACCGTGATGCTGATTCTGCTGTATTTTACCGATTATTCCGGTGCATTGACGGCGTCGGCATTGTTTGCGGGTTCGACGGTTGTGTTCACAGTAATCGGACAGTTCTTCACTACGTCGCTGTTCGGTTTCGGTTTTCTGATGGGGGGCATCGCTGTTCGCCATATATGCGACATTCCGGCTCGCCTCATACACCGACAATCTGCCATACCGAGTGCTGGGGCAGCAGCCGATTGTGGCGCAAACGAAACGTGGACGTTTCACCGAACTGGGCATACTGCTTGAACATGGCGAACAGCGGGTCGACCAATCATTGCATCGCTCAGGGCATGCACGGTCTTCTGACAAGGCGAATATTGCAGAAACGGATGTCATAATCGGGAGGAATCGTAAATCATGACATGGTGGAACCGACGCAACACAAAAGCCATTACCACGCTTGTCAAGCAAATAGCGGCATTGACGGCAATGCTGACGGTGCTTTCCTGCGCCGGATGTGCGACTTCATCACCCAACGATAATGAACAATCGCAATCATCGGATTCGTCACAGACGCATGAGCAAGTCAAGAAAAGCGCTGAACAAAGCATCGACGGCGCACACTTGCGCGACAACGAATCGTTATACAAGGTGTATGACGACAGCGGTGTCGAAACCATGTATCTGACGGTATCGCGCGGTAATTCGTCGGAAGGCACCGACCATAGCTGGAGTGAAATCAACCAGTATTCCGTTGATGACTATGCGGCCATGGGCGTTGACCGCTACAAGGTCAATGGTTTGCTGCAGGTCGGCGACGAACAAGGACCGGTTTCCGGGGAGCTTGGTTTTGGTGAAAGCGCGCCGAACGCCACCGTGCAGATACGTGGCCAGTCATCGAGCAAAAACGAGCAGAAGAACTACAAGATCGAGTTGAAAAGCGGCAAAGGCAAGTGGCGTGGGCAGCGTACCATCGCATTGAACAAGCATATGGGCGAAGGTCTGCGTTTCCGTAACAAAATGGCGTACGATCTCATCAAAGGCATCGACCAGATGATGGGACTGCGCACGCAATTCGTGCACTTGTACGTGAAAGACGAGACCAGCGGATCGGATTCCTTTGACGATTACGGTCTGTACACGCAAGTCGAACAGCTCAACAAAACCGCATTGCAGGTGCACGGACTCGATAAAAACGGACAGCTGTACAAAGTCAATTATTTCGAATTCTATCGAGACGAAGACGTGATCAAACTCGCCGATGATCCTGACTACGATCAAGCGAAATTCGAAGAAAAACTGGAAATCAAAGGCGACAACGACCATACCAAACTGATCGCCATGCTGAACGATCTCAATGATTATTCAGTGCCGATGAGCGAAATCCTCGGCAAATATTTCGATACCGAAAATCTCGCATATTGGATGGCATTCCAATTGCTGACCGGCAATATCGATACGCAAAGCCGCAATATGTACCTGTATAGTCCCACGAATTCGGATACGTTTTACCTGCTCGACTGGGATAACGATGGTATGCTCATGCGCAAGGAATACGAGATCAGGCAACGTTCCGAGGGCCAAAGCTGGGAGAACGGTGTCAGCAACTATTGGGGCAACATACTGTTCCGACGTTGTCTGCAAACCAAGTCGTTCCGAACCGCGCTCGGCAAGGCCGTGAAAGACGAATACAAGTATATGAGCGCCGATCGCATCAATTCCATGGTGCGGCGGTATCGTTCCATCGTTGAGCCATACGTGCGGAAGATGCCCGACTCCATGCATGAGCCTCTGACGTCAAGCCAATACGACACGGTGGCAAACCAATTGCATAGCGAAATCGAACAGAACTACCAGACGTACCGAACCGGGTTCAATAAGCCCATGCCGTTCTATATCGGCAAGCCGACTCCTACCAACGGCAAGCTCAAACTCAGCTGGGATGTCTCCTATGATTTCAACGATGAGGATCTGCGCTATACCGTTACCGTGGCCAAGGATTACGAAGGCAAAGACGTGGTGTTCACACAGAGCGACCTCGTATTGCCGGAAGTCGTGATGGATATGCCTGGTGAAGGCCAGTACTTCATCAAGGTGAGCGTGCGCAATGCATCAGGCGAGACGCAGGACGCGTTTGACTACTACGTCACCGACGGCAACAAGGTCTACGGCACCAAGTGTTTCTATGTGAAAGCCGACGGCAGCATTGTGGAGGATGCCAATGTGCAGTGATGGTGGCAATCGCGGAACGTCGCTGCTGCAACGTATCAAACATCGCGTCGGCGAGGAATTATCCGTTCCACCGCGCACAGCCAAGGAACGGTTCCGTCATGAGCTCAAATATCTGATCTCATACGCGCAAAAAGCCGACTTGAACGTGCGTATGGCGCCGCTGCTTGGCCTCGACAAGCATGCGAAAAACGGCGGCTATATGATTCGCAGCCTGTATTTCGACGATTATTGGAACACCGCATATCAGGAAAAAGTCGACGGTGTGCTGCTGCGTAGGAAATACCGTATTCGCATCTACGATTACAGCGATCGTGTGATCAAACTGGAACGCAAACGCAAAAGCGACAGTTGGATCTACAAGGAGGATGCACCGCTCACGCACGAGCAGTTCGACCGTATTCTTGCCGGAGATTACGAATTTCTGCGTGACAGCGAGTATCAGTTGTGCCGCGAGTTTTATGTGGAATGCATGTGCAATGTGATGCGCCCTCGCGTGATCGTCGATTATGAGCGCGAACCGTGGATTCTTGACGCCGGAACCGTACGCATCACCTTCGATATGAACGTGCGTGCGGCGGTCGGCGGATTCGATGTTTTCGACTCCACACTGCCGGTACTGCCCGTGCTTGAGCCGGGCAAGCTGGTGATGGAGGTCAAATTCACCGAGTTCCTGCCGCAAGTGGTGCGTGATCTGCTGCCCGGCAAGGCGCAGGAGTTGACATCGGCTTCGAAATACGTGCTCTGCTACGACAAAGCCTCGTATTTGCGGGGATTCGACTACTGGCAGGAAGGCTGGAGCGTGCCAAGCCTGTAAAGCCAAGCCTGTAATCGGCTGGCATGTTGACTGGCATTCCAGCAAAAACAAACGTTACGAATCAAGGAAGCAGGAGAGAAAGAAACCATATGAGTGTCAATGACATGATCAAAAGTCGGTGCTGAAATCCTTCGGCCAATACAATGTGCCAAAATGGCGCCTGGCGTTGCTGGTGGCGTTGATCGTCGGCATCGTCATTTACTGCGTGTACCGCCGTTTCTACACGGGTGTGGTGTATTCGCGCAGTTTTGCCGTTACGTTGGTGGCATGTGCGTGCTCACTTGCATGGTCACGCTGGCCATCAGTACGAATATTGTGATTTCGCTTGGTATGGTCGGTGCATTATCGATTGTGCGCTACCGTACCGCGGTCAAGGATCCGATGGATCTGTTGTATTTGTTCTGGGCGATCACGTCTGGTATTGCGGCGGGCGCCGGCATGTATGTGCTGGTGATTGTTGCCGGATTGGTGATGATCGGCATGCTGGCTCTGTTCTACTCGCGTCAAGACAAGGGGCGCGTGTACATTGCGGTGATCCACTATGTGGGCGATGTAGTGGGAGATGAGATCACGCGCGTGTTCGGACGCACCAAATTCTTCGTAAAGTCCAAAACCATGCGTGGCGAACGCACGGAAATGGCGGTTGAAGTATTCTGTGACGATAAGGACATGACGTTCGCGGAACGCGTTCGCGCCATTGAGGGTGTCGAAGACGTGACGCTGATACAGTACAACGGTGAGTATCATGGGTAATCAATTCGATGTTGCCGCAGGCGCGCGGCTGGAATCCACGGGCAGGCGCCCAGCAACGACGAAATCGTACCCAGATTCTCTCTTGACGACATCAACCAGGCGTTTGACAACAACGAATTCTGCTTCTACCTGCAACCCAAATGCAATGCTGAAACCGGCGCAATCGTGGGTGCGGAGGCGTTGGTGCGTTGGAATCATCCGGAATATGGCTTGGTGTCTCCCGGCGAATTCATTCCTCTGCTTGAACGTGAGTCAATGGTCACGCGGTTCGATTTGTTCATCTGGCGTTCCGTGTGTGAAATGCTGTCGCGTTGGGATGGGGAGGGGCGCAATCTGGTGCCGGTGTCCGTCAACGTGTCGATGACGGATATCGAGGCGATCGATGTGGCGCGAGTGCTTGGCGACCTGCTCGATCGGTTCAGCATCGATGCTCGCCTGCTGCAGGTGGAGATCACAGAAAGTGCGATCGCACATAACATGGATGTGGTCGAAGAGACCATTCGGGACCTGCATGCGCGAGGCATTGCCGTGCTGATGGACGATTTTGGGTCGGCGTATTCGTCACTCAACATGTTGAAGGACATCAACGTCGATGCCATCAAACTCGACATGAAATTCGTTGACCTGAATGCTGACAATGCGGCGAAAGGTTTGAAATCATCGAATCCGTGATCGACATGGCCTACCAGCTGAGACTGTCGATCATTGCGGAGGGTGCGCAGACCGCCGAACAGGTGAGCAAGTGCGTGAGCTGGGATGCATGTACATCCAAGGATATTATTTCTACCGTCCGCTCACTGTGGGAAAGATGGAGGATTTGCTGGAACACCGCCCGGATGACCAGCATTTCTGGAATATCTCCAAAGACCTGATGCATCGCGACTACCGCATGTCGACGAACGGCCGCAGCATGCTCGAATCGTCGTCATTGTCGGCGCATATTTTTGAAATCCTTAACAAGGGCGTTGCGGAACTGTCCCGACTGAATCTCATCACGGGAGAATATCGCACCATCAAACGCGATCCGAAACTTCCGGACGTGTATGCGGATGATTTTCATGATTACTGCCATGCATTGGTTTCAAAACGGATCATTCATCCAGATGATGCCGGAGAATTCCTGAAACACACGCGATTGTCTGATTTGCGCGACCAACTATTCAGTAAGAAAAAATCGGAATTCACGTATTTTAGAAGCGAGGTCGAGGCGAAAACCAGCGTGATCGCATTCGGTATGCTGGTACCCCCTGATTGCAGTGAGGCCAATCCGTGGGCCGTGGTGCTGATCGGATTCGACCTGTCGCTCGACCTAATCGCCAAGAACATGAAGGAAATCTATCGGCAGGACTCCTTGACGGGATTGCTCAACCGCAATGCATACGACAGCGATGTGGAGCAGCTGCGGAGCGCCGACATCGGGGCGGTGGTGTGCGTGTATGCGGATATGATCGGCCTGCACGAGGTGAACAACCATCTCGGGCATAAGCAGGGCAACCGCATGTTGTGTGAGTTCGCGGACGCGGCGCGCGCGTTCTTCGGCGATGACCGGTTGTATCGCATCGGCGGCGACGAATTCGTGATAATCAGTTCCGCGCATACGGAAGCGCAGACACGCAAGCAGCTGAACTACATGCGTGAGCGCTTGCATACGCAAGGCTGCGAGATATCAGTGGGCGTAGCGTCGAGCGAGTCGACTTCCGATCTGCCGAAAATCATCGAACAGGCCGAAAACGAGATGCGCCGCGAAAAGAAGGAATACTACGTGCGAGGCGGCAGCAAACGCCAGCTGCGCGGGCTCAACAAAAAACTTGAGGACATTCTGGTGCGTAATCAGGATATGGAATCGTTGCTGCGGCATTTGAACGGACGCTATTCAATCGCATGCATGGTGAATCTGCGTACTGACTCACAGCGTGCGATCATGGTGCCCGACTATTTCCAGAAGATGCTTGACGCGCATGACGGTTCGTTCAAAAGCGCGCTGCATGACTATTGCGAACGATTGGTGGCGCCGTTCTGCAAAGACAGTTTCTCCCTGCTTATGGATTACGACTTCATTCATGCCCGCGTCGAGTCGGTCGGCGTGTTGCAGTACGGGTACACGCGAAACGACGGAGAGAAGTTCCTGCTTACGATTTTCGCCGATCGACGTTCCAAAGACGAGACCATGTGGGTGTTCTCCAAGGATGATCTGCCGCAGGTCGAGCTGGAATTATTCGAGTCATAAGGCCGTATTGTCTGGTTTTATGCGTTTTTGTGTGATGCGTTCGCATATTTTGTGAGAACGCTCGCAGGAAAGGTTGTGTCGATTTCCAGCCGAATCGCAAAATGGGGTCTATGATGAGAATCGTTGGTCATGGCAACGGTTGCTATGACACGGCGAACAAGCACAGTCGCTTAAAGGAGACATCTATGGTCTATCGCATGATTTTCAACCAGACTGCATACTTCGGTCGCGGCGCCATCAAGGAGATCCCGGGCGTTGCCAAGTCCCATGGCTTCACCAAGGCGTTCATCGTCACCGATCCGGTACTGCTGGAAACCGGCACCGTCAAGAAGGTCACCGATGTGCTTGATGAGGCAGGCATGCCGTACGAGTCTTCGACAACGTCAAGCCGAACCCGCCGGTCGAATGCATTCAGGATGCGTTGCCAAGTTCGCCGCATCCGGTGCTGATTTCCTGATCGGTCTGGGCGCGGCTCCCCGCAAGACACCTGCAAGGGCATCGGCATCATCACCGCCAACCCGGAGTTTGCCGATGTGCTCTCCCTGGAAGGCGTTGCCGACACCAAGAACCCGTCCGTGCCGATCTTCGGCGTGCCGACCACCGCAGGCACCGCTTCGGAAACCACCATCAACTATGTGGTCACCGATACCGCCAACAAGCGTAAGTTCGTGGCCGTCGACCCGCACGACATTCCGATCGTCGCCTTCGTCGATCCTGATCTGACCGACTCCATGCCGCGCGGCCTCAAGGTCGCCACCGGTCTTGACGCCCTGACCCACGCCATTGAAGGCTACATCACTCCGGGCGCTGGAGCCTGTCCGACTGCCTGAGCATGCAGACCATCCGCATGATTGCCAAGAACCTTGCCAAGAGCGCTGACGGCGACGTTCCTGCAGGCGAGCAGATGGCCTACGCTCCTACATCACCGGCATGGCTACTCCAACGTTGGCTCGGCTGGTGCATGGCATGGCCCACCCGCTGGCGGCCGCCTCGGCGTTGCCACGGCGTTGCCAACGGCATTCTGCTGGCACCGGTCATGGAATACAACAAGGACTTCACCGGCGAGAAGTATCGTGACATCGCCGACGCCTTCGGTGTCGAAGATGCCTACACCGGCGATCTCGAGACGGTTCGCGAAGAAGCCGTCCAGGCCGTGCACAAGCTCACCGTCGACCTGAAGAACCCGACCACCATCTCCGAAGTCGGCGCAACCGAAGCCGATCTGGAAGCACTGGCCCACGACGCCTTCAACGACGTGTGCACCCCGGGCAACCCGCGTCAGGCCACCGAAGAAGACATCCTCGCCATCTACAAGAGCCTGATGTAATGCGAAAACTCTCACGAATCGGCAATCGCATGCAGCGAATCTGCAGTGAAACCCGATTGTGAGAGAACATCGCTGAAAGCATTAAAAATCTGGTGCGAAACTTCACAAAGCATTCGCACCACGATTTTTATATCTGCACATAAATTACGGATTAATCGAAATAATGTAAACAATAATCCGTGATTATCAATCGCAAGTATTGGAATTACTCGTGCTTTTCGCTCCACTCCTCATCGGTGGGAGTGTCATCGTACCATTCGCGGCCTTCCTGCTCGGCCAATTCCATCTGCTCGTTGATCCACGCCGCCTCCGCAGGATTGATATCGGCGGTGTCAAGCACCTTCTGCCATACCGGATACAGCAGATGCATCACCGGATATAGCGCGGTGAGCAGAATCTCCGGCTTATGCTTGCGCGAATGCTGTGGATGCGCGTCGAACGTGTTCTTGAAACGACGCATGTAATTGTTGAACGACGTGAGCGACGTGTCCATACGGCGGGCGCTGATGCCGGCGATCATACGCGGGCAGTACACGGTTTTCAGATCCTTGCCCAGCAGATGCAGCGAAATATCGATATCCTCATGCATCACATCGGCCTTGTCTCGGCACACTTCGTCAGAATTTCGCGCCAAGCTGAAGCGCGGACCGCCATATTCGAGCCAAACAGCAACGGCTGGCCGCCATCGGCCTTGTAAATACGCTTGCGTGTGGAATTATCCCCACGCAAACCAAAATGGCGGCTCGGCAGATCGTAATACATCACCGGACCAGTGGCACCCATGGCCTCCGGGTCCTCAGTGAAAATGCCGGACACCACTTCGACCCAATCCGGGCGAATCATGCAATCGGCGTCGAAACGGCCCAGAATGTCGCCGGTGGCGTGGTTCAAACCATAATCGCGCGTCGGAATCAGCCCCTGCTCCTCATCCTGATGCAGCAGACGGACGGGTGCTTCCGGGTGGTCTTTGATGAACTGCTCCACCATGGCCACCGTCGAATCGGTGAACGATTGTCGACAACGATCACTTCATGGGCATCACGGTCTGCCTAGTGGCATTCAACAGGCAATCGTTGATACGCTCCTCTTCATTCCAAGCGGGGATGACAATTGAAACGTTCAGCATAACTACCACAATAGCTCAGCCTGTACACGACGCCTATCGCTACAATAGGGAGCCATGAGCGACAGCGAACAGCGAATGAACAATACGCAGAGCGAAAACGGTGCGAACACCAGCGAACAGCGATGGGACCTCGGCACCCTGTTTCCAGCCAAAGGAGATCCCCGAAAACCACCGGAATGGCTGGGGCGTGCGCTGCTATACATCGCCATAGCCATTGTGGGGTTTACTTTCTGCTGGCGCAGCTGGGGCAAAATCGAATATCTGGTGATCGACATCATCGTCTCGCTGTTCATCGCGCTTGCGGTGGAGCCGGTGGTGGTGCCGCTGGTCAAGCATGGCTGGAAACGTTCGTTCGCGTCGCTGTTCTCGCTGCTGATGCTGGCCGTGATGCTCGGCGTGCTGTTCACACTGTTCGGCAACCTGTTCGTGCAGCAGATGATCGCTTGGTGAACGGTCTGCCCGACCTGTATGAGCAGATGTGCCAGTTCGCCAGTCAATACGCGAATTTCCAGCTTCCTGAGATCAATAATCTCGGCAATGAGATTCTGAAGAACATTCAAACGTCGTGGGTCACTGATTTCGCGGGTACCGCGCTGAATACGGTGTCGGGATTGTTTTCGTTCCTGATTAACCTCATGACGATAATCATGACCACGTATTACATTTCAGCGGCTGGTCCGAAACTGCGTCGTGCCGCATGCCAGTGGATGGCTCCGGCGGCTCAGCGGCGATTCCTGTTCGTATGGACGGTGAGCCAGAGCCAGATCTCGTCGTTCCTGTTCTCCCGCGCCATTCTCGCGTTGCTGAACGCGTTCTTCACAGGAATCTGTCTGATGCTGCTGCACGTGCCCTATTGGTACCGTTGGCGCTGTTCTGCGGTGTGGTTTCGCAGTTCATTCCTATGTTGGGTACGTATATCGGCGGCGCGTTGCCAGTGCTGTTCGCATGGGGTAGCTGCGGATTGTGGCAGGCCGTGGCGGTGCTGGTGTTTATCTGCGTGTATCAGCAGATCGAGAATCTGATTTTCGCGCCGAAGATCTCCCAGCGCACCATGGATGTGAACGATGCCGTGGCGTTCCTCGCGGTGCTGGCGTTCACCTCGCTGTTCGGCGCGTTGGGCGCGTTCCTCGCATTGCCGGTGGTTGCATCCGTGCAGACGATCTTCCGCACCTATACAAAGCGGTACGAGCTGGTCGATTCCCCGCTGATGGACGATCCGGTGCCTGAAAAGAAGTCGAAGCTGGTGGAAGGTGCCGAAGTACTCAGCGAGCATCTGCACAATATGCCTCGCGCGGTGCAGGGATCCAGTGCGCATGTGCCTATTCCCGACGAAGTGCGGCAGTTGCAGGAGCAGGCGTACAATATCACCCGTTCCGAGGAATCGCTGGAATCGGACGAAACCGTCGCCATCCCGAAGCACGTGTTGAACAAAACGGAACGCAAGCCATTGCAGGGTCTTGAGAGTGAAACACATCTCAGGAATCCAACGAAAATCCGGAATCCGGCAATGAACGGAAGAACGGCGAGTCGCGGGAAGCTGAAGGAAGTACGAAAAACGCGGATGACAATCCAAGAAGTAGGTGGCGTTAATGGTACTGCTGAGCGTACTTGACATTCTGCTGGTCATCGTCGGTGGCGCAGGGGTGGTCTATCAGGCGGTGTGCATTCTCTCTCCCTGTTCACCAAGCCGATCAAATTTCCCGACGCGCCGATGGACAAGCGTTACGCGGTGCTGATTTCCGCACGAAACGAGGCGAACGTCATCGGCAACCTCATTACCTGCATCCAAACGCAGACCTACCCGACCGAACTGGTCGACATTTGGCTTGTCGCCGACAATTGCACCGACAATACCGCCGAAGTGGCGCGCAATATGGCTGCCATGTGATCGAACGCTTCAACAAGGAGCTTGTGGGCAAAGGCTACGCGCTGACGTATCTGCTCGATCAGATGAACGATTCCGGTGCATCCGACCCGTACGATGCGTTCTTCGTGTTCGACGCCGACAACAAGCTCGACAAGCATTACGTCGAAGAGATGAACAAGGCGTTCCAGTCGGGATTCAAGATTCTCACCAGCTACCGCAATTCCGTGAATTTGTCTGACAATTGGGTCTCTTCCGGTTCTGCATTGTGGTTCATCCGTGAATCTCGATTCCTGTCGGCTCGCGCATGTGGCTCGGCAACAGCTGTCATGTAGGGGTACTGGCTTCATGTTCTCGCAGGAGATCATGCGTCGCAATAATGGTTGGAAATTCCACCTTTTGACCGAGGATTTGGAATTCACCATGGATTCCTTGCTGCACGGCGACCGCATCGGCTACTGCGGTACCGCGATTCTGTATGACGAGCAGCCTGTCACCTTCGCGCAGAGCTGGCGTCAGCGTTTGCGTTGGAGCAAGGGCTTCCTGCAAGTGTTCCGTTATTACGGGCCGGCTTTGGTCAAACGCGCCATCAGGGAACGCGATTTTTCCGCCGTTGATTTCACGCTGCTGTTGTGTCCGTTCACGGTGATCGGTATTGCGCGCGTTCTGCTGGGACTGTTGTTCGCGACCTGCGGATTCGTGACATGGCAGAGCCAGTTGAGCTCGTTGACCGGTTGGACGTCCGGCATTGTGACGTCGGTGATCGGCATGATGGCGTTGGCCGCGTTGACGATTATTGTGGAACGCGATCAGATTGGCGCCACCAACAAGGAGCTGTTCGCGTATGTGCTGAGCTTCCCGATCTACATGTTCAGTTATGTGCCGATCTCGTTCCAGCGATGTTCGCCAAGTCCGAATGGAAGCCGATCGAGCATAAGGGATGACGTTCGTTCGCTGGCTTGCGCGTTCCTGCCTTTTCGTTTTCATTTCGATTTCCTCTTATGACTGGAGTGTTGTTGTTCCATGGATGATTCGGCTGAATACCGGCATGTGAAACGCCGTCGATACATCACGGTGGCGCTTTCCGTGTCGCTCACCACAGTGTTGTGCGTCGGCTATGTCGTGGCCGACATTTTCGACAAGTTGCCGGGTGTTCTCACATTGCAGGAAGTCGAGCATGCCACAGCCAAAACGCCGGGCAATGCCATTGCGGCCGCGACGATGGTCGGAGGGCTTGACGCTTCGAAAACCGTGGATGCCGTTGCGGCAAAGGCTCTGATCAGCCAGTTTGAGACGGCTGCCTCCGATTTTGGCGGTGAATACGCCATCGCCATCGCCGACGCGGCTGGCAATGTGGTGGCCGAGCAGAATCTCGACACGCCGTATACGCCGGCGTCCACCATGAAAACGCTGACGGCGTATGCGGCTGCGGCCACGCTCGACATGGGGTCTACGTTGGAGACGCAGACCTATTTGGAGCAGCGCGAAGATGGCACTTCGCGATTGGTGCTCAAAGGCAACGGCGACATGCTGCTCGGCGTCGGCGAATCTGATTCGGCGCACATCAATGGGCGTGCCGGGCTGGGAACGCTTGCGGCAAACACGGCCCAAGCGTTGCGGCAGCGGGGCATCACTTCCGTGACGCTCGTCTACGATGATTCCCTGTTCGGCAACGACCGTTGGCCCAACGGCATCGCCGAACTCGATCCGGACCACGTGTACTACGCGCCGACCGCATCCATGGCCGTGGATGGCGGGCGAAACTGGAACGGTGCTAATCCTACGGATCCCGATACGTTCAGCACATATCCCGTTTTGAGCACGCAGCCGGCTCGCGAGGCCGCGCTGGTGTTCGCGCAACGCCTGACTGAGCGGGGCATTGCGGTGAACGGTTCCGTGGAACAGGGAGCCGTTCCCGACGGGACCAGCCCCATTGCGACGGTGAGCTCCGCATCGCTGAACGAGATCATGGCGTTCATGCTTCGGCATTCCGACAATTCGCTGGCCGAGGAATTCGGCAGACTGCTGGCTTTGCACCTTAACGCCGGCAATTCACCGGCCGGAGCGGTGCAGTCGGTTGAACAGGTACTGGCTCAGCGAGGGATTTCCACCGAAGGCCTCACCATGGTTAACTGCTCGGGACTGGCTGAGGATTCCAAACTCACCGCGCATACCCTGCTTGACGTGCAGCAGCGTAATCTGACGAGCGGGTCCGGTTCCGCCGCCGCTGAGGGGCTGTCGATTGTAGGATTTGTGGGCACTGCTGCGAATCGTTTGAACGATGCTGACGAAGCTGGTCTTATCCGTGCCAAAACCGGCAGTTTGGGAGATGTGACTTCCATGACCGGCAATGTGTCGCGCCATAATGGCGGTGCGTTGAGTTTTGCCGTGATCGTCAACGATCCTGATGATTCCGAAGCCGCGAAATCCGCTATCGACACATTTGTGGCAGCACTACCGAAGTTGTGACGCATGGTGTATTCGTCACGTTTGCGCAAGGGAATCGGCGAACTGCGCGCCGCGTTGGAATCGGCCGGTTTGGGATTGCAGGATGCCCGTTTCGCCCGTCATGGCGAGCACGCGCCCGATGTGGACGCTCCGCTGATTATGGTGTCCTGTTCCGGTGGGCGCGATTCGATGGCGTTGGCTGCGGTTGCTGCGAAAACGTGCGCTTCATTGGGATTGCGATGCGGGGCGATTATCATCGACACCAGTTGCAGCAAGGCTCTGCCGGTGTTGCGCGGCAACCGCCGATCGTTGCGTTGCGTTGGGTCTTGACCCAGTTCGTGTTCGTGCGATTGACGTACCCGACTCCCGCGGCATCGGTGTTGAGGCAGCGGCGCGTGAAGCACGCTATCATGCGATTGTCGACGCATGCTCCGACGCTTCGGCCGTGCTTCTGGCTCATACGAAAAACGATCAGGCGGAAACCGTGATCATCGGTTTGTTGCGTTCCGCGGGCCTCGATGCGGTTTGCGGTATGAACGGTTCCTTCATACGAGACGGGGTGCGTTTTCTACGCCCATGGCTGAATGTGACCCGCGAAGAAACCACCGGCATCTGCGAGGATCTGCGGCTTGCCTGGTGGGACGATCCCACAAATGGGCCGGATGTGGGAGATTCGGGTGGAAATGAGCCTCTTCCCGCGAACTATCCGCTGCGATCCCGAATCCGGCACGATCTCATGCCATATCTTGCATCATTCGCGGGAAGCGACGTCGTGTCGAAACTTGCGCTTGGAGCGAGGCTTGCCGAAGACGATCGCGCATATCTTGACGATGTGGCGCAACGCGTGTGCGAGCAAGGCGTAACCGTGAACAACGGCGAGATAATCATCGACGTGCGTGCGTTGCAATCGCAAGACATTGCCAT